>TARA_R110002012_G_scaffold263161_2_pt1 | contig 41271 bp, 26 predicted proteins | sample TARA_R110002012 | Tara Oceans TARA_R110002012 (sample SAMEA4396515) | marine metagenome | biome: Westerlies Biome; feature: [DCM] deep chlorophyll maximum layer (ENVO:01000326); material: water (ENVO:00002006), including particulate matter (ENVO:01000060) such as... | depth 40 m
AGTTGGGTAAAAAGGCTTATACGCTTGTAGATCTTGGTCACCACCTTCCAAATACAAATATTGAACAGATCGTGGCAACGTTGATGACCGAAGGGAAATTGGGTGGATTCCACTTCAATGACTCTAAATACGGAGATGATGATCTGACGGTGGGTAGTGTTAAACCGTATCAATTATTCCTGATTTTCCAGGAGCTGGTAAAAGGCTTTAGCGAAACGAATAATCCCCCACTTTCATGGATGATCGACGCCAGTCACAATCTAAAGGATCCAATGGAAGATCTAATTCAATCTGTTCAAGCCATCAAACTTGCCTATTCCCAGGCGCTATTGGTAGATAGTAAATCCTTGGAAGGTGCCCAGGAAACACATGACGTGGCAGGAGCTCAGGAGATTTTGCAGGATGCTTATAGAACAGATCTTCGTCCTTTGCTCGCCGAAGCAACCCGCAGATCAGGTGGAGCAATTGATCCTATCAAAGCTTTCCGCACACTTAAAGTAAGAGATACACTAATTGAAGAAAGAGGCTTAAAATCAATTGCTTCTGGATTGTAAAGAATGTTCTTTTCAGCAACTTAGCCAAGAGATATAACCTCTGCGCTCAGCTCGACCGAAGACCGGTGACCAAAGCTCCCTCAATCCTAGTGTTTCCCAAATCCTATTATTAATGGTAGAAAACTGTATGTACAAATCAATGCCTTAAAAAGTAACTATTCCAAAATTCAAGACTTTGGAATAGTTACCAAACTCTATAATTAATTTTTTAACCAAAAGTACTCGTTCATTAAAATATTAATAATAAGATTCAAAGCCTTAACTAATTTTTTCAGCTAATATTTGTAGCTCTCCGCGTATTCCTCCGTGTGCTTTGCGGTTAAATTTTATTTTTTTCCAAACTAACTAAGGGTAGTAAGTTCCTCAGCTGTCATAAACACAACATCACAAAAATGACAACATGGGAAAATATAGCCAACTCCGAAAAATCACTCAAGTCTTCAGCGAATACGGAATCGTATTAACTGGAGCCCGAAAGCACGATCATTTCATCTTTGATCTAAGGATGGACAAAATCTCCCTCAATTGGTTGATTTTCGAATTGGAATACGCCCTGAACATTGAACTTGATGACCATAAAGTCATGAATGTGGACGCCCCATCTCAATTGATTGCCCTACTTCTCGATTGAATTTCATCACAACTCTAATCACATCCCCCTTCTATAATTCTATTTCCAGAATACAGCTAATCCTTGTTTTTCACGAGAAAATAGATCTAATCAAATACTTCCGCAATGAAAACATTCACATTTAAAATCGCCCTCTTAAGTACTTTCCTCTTCATCTTATTTTCAACCGCATTTGCTCAGGAGGAAAGTCCAGCTCACCTTGGTTTTTTCTACCCTATTTCCACGCATGGAACGGAGGCTTTGAATTACACTAATAATTTCAGTTTCCATGTACTTACTGGCCTTTCGGGAGGAGAAAATGGAGCTGCTATCTATGGTTTGGCAGGAATGGTCAAAGGAGATGTGAAAGGTGCCCAGATCTCAGGACTCTGGAATAATGTCTCCGGAAAAGTAATAGGACTACAAGTTGCTGGGTTACTGAACCAAAGTTCCGAAGCTAGCGAAGCAGCTCAGATAGCCGGATTAAGTAATATAAACCTAGGCAATTCGGCATTCCAGGCTTCAGGTATCTTCAATAAGGCAGTATTGGTAAATGGAGCTCAGTTTGCGGGAATCTCAAATATTGCTGATCAGATTGACGGAATTCAAGCATCTGGAATCACAAGTTTGTCTAGATCAGTGATGGGAATGCAAGTGGCTGGGATCGCCAGTATTTCACCAGAAATAGACGGAGGACAGGTCGCAGGGATTTCCAGTATTTCTAAATCAGTTAAAGGAATTCAAATCGCAGGGTTATCAAATGTGGCCGAAAAAGTTGAGGGAATTCAGATTGCCGGACTAGTTAACCAAGCTAAAACTGTAAAAGGTATGCAAATTGGCCTGATCAATATCGCGGACAGCAGTGATGTCACTATCGGACTCATCAATGTTGTGAAAAATGGCGATCATCGATTGGGTGTTTCTGTCGATGAAAACCTCAATTCCTTCCTGACTTTCCGCTCTGGAGGAAAGAGAGTTTACGGAATTGTTGGCTTGGGCACCAACTTGGAAGTGGAAGATTTGAAATACGGATTTGAGGTCGGCTTAGGACTCAATTTGGCTGAAACGAACCATTTTCGTCTGGATGCAGAAGGAGTCAGCAAATACCTAACTGATTTTGAGGGCAATGATTTCTCCAAATTCAGCTTTCAATTACTTCCTACTTTGAAGATCACTAGGAGCATTCATCTATTTGCAGGACCTAGCCTTTCCTATATGCACTCAAGCGATATTGAAGCTGTAGATCATACTGGCTTGACAATTTGGGATGAGACTTGGAGAGAAAATTACCACGCTGCGATATTGGGATTTACTGCGGGAATTAATGTGAGGTTTTAAAAAAAGTTTTTGATGTTGGATGCCCGATGACCGATGTAGTCTGCATCGGTCACCCGACATCGGACATCCAGCAAATACCACATTTCCCAATAATCCCATATTTTTACTATATGCACTAAGGGTAAATTCTGTTCAGCTTGTCATACTTATGAAAGCATCAAAAAATTGAAGGTGACTGAGATACACTTAAATCCGTCAAACACTCCCACACTCGTTGATGAAGAGTCATTCGAAGCCGTTTTCAAAACCTATTTTAAGGCTTTGCATGCTTATGCCATGGCGATTCTCAAAGAATCGGAAACTGCCGAGGAAATCGTACAGAGCGTTTTTCTTAAGCTGTGGGAAAAGCGGGAAACCTTAGAAATCAGCAGTTCGCTAAAGGCTTACCTCTACCGAGCTGTTTACCACGACAGTCTGAACCACATCAAGCATCTACAAGTGAAACGAAAGCATTGGGACCATGCACACTACGAAATGACTCAGGGCAAACCTGAGCAGGTCGGCGAGCAGATTAAGGGACAGGAAAACGAATTATATGAGCGCTTTCAATTGGCGCTGGAGAAACTGCCAGAGAAATGCAGGATGGTATTTAACCTTAGCAGGTTTGAGGAACTGAAATATCAGGAGATAGCCGACAGGCTAGAAATTTCCATCAAAACGGTGGAAGCGCATATGGGAAAAGCACTGAAAACGCTGCGGATGGAACTTGCAGAGTTTCTACCGTTGCTTTTGATCTTTTTGTTAAATCTATAAAGCTATGGAAACCATGAACGAAGAAAAATTGATCAAATATTTGCTTCAGGAAAGCGATTCGGAGGAAACCAAAGCTGTACAGGAATGGATTTCTGAAGATGAGAAGAACCAAAAGCAATTTGAAGAAATCGAATGGGTTTGGAATTCAAGCAAGATCCTACTTGATAAAAGTGAAGTGGATGAAAATAAGGCTTGGCAAAGATTCACTGAACTTAGAAATGAAAAAGTGGGCTCTAAGCCAAAACAAAACCAGCGCTTTTTACAGAGCAACTGGTTTAGAGTAGCAGCTGCAGTTACTTTACTATTTGTATCAGCTTGGGTCTATTCAGCATTCCTTCCACAATCAGGAAGAGCTTATTTTAGCTCGGTTGAACTTCAGTCAGAAGATTCTCCTATCGAAGTATCATTACTTGACGGAACGCAGATCACGCTGAATAAGAATACTGCCTTAGACTATACACAAAAGCTTTTTGCAACCCAAAGAAAAGTTAATCTGAAAAGCGGAGAGGCCTTTTTTGATGTGAAAAGGAATGAAAACAAGCCGTTTGTAATCCAGAATGAGAAGGTTCAAATAACAGTTTTAGGTACGAGTTTTCATGTCAAAACATCCCAAAATACTACAGAAGTAATCGTGGTTAGCGGCTCTGTTCAAGTGGAGATAGATGGTAAAAAAGAAGTGCTTAAACCAGATGAAAAGCTAAGCGTAAATCAACTGACTGGGGAAATGATCAAAACGCTACCATCCAATAAACTCTACAATTATTACGTCAGCAGGAAGTTTCAAGCAGATGGTATTCCTTTGGAAGAGTTGGTGGCTACCCTGCGTGAGGCATATGGTGCGACTATAGAAATAAACAGAGAGGAAATAAAGACTTTACCTATTACCACAACTTTGGAATATGGCTCACTTAGCAAAAATCTTGAGGTTCTCAGTGAAACCCTAAACCTTAACATTTCCCAACGGGATAGTAAATTCATTATCCAATAATTAGAAGTTTTTATAAAAATAGAGGACTATGGTTGAAAAAATCATAGTCCTTACTTTGTTAAATTAACTCCTGTTTTTAATCCTAAGATTGTAATGCTGCCCAATAAAGCACTTTTTCAGGGTTCTCTCCTGTTTATCCTATGCTTAGTTTATTCTGTGAATGGCTTCTCACAGATGATGCTGGAAAAGAAAATCCAGATTCAGCGAAGTGACGACCTCAGTCTTAGACAACTATTGGATACACTTTCGGAGCAGAACAATTTTTATTTCTCTTATGAAAGCACTTTACTTCAGCTGGATCAGCCAGTCGAAAATGAGCAATTCTCAGGTACGATTGGAGAGTTTCTTCTGGATGAATTAGGGGATTCCTATGAATACAAAGAATTGCCAGGCTATATCATCATTCGCTATGCGCCGGAAAAACTGGATCTCGATGCGGATATGGAGACTAGGTTTAAAACAGTCACAGTTAAAGGCTACATAAAAAATGCCCGGACTAATGAAGTAGTGAGCCGAGCAAGTATCTATGATAAAAACAGCCTTGCTTCTACCCTAACCGATGAAGACGGGTATTTTAAACTCAAATACAAAAAACAGAACTCCTCGATTTGGCTCACCTTAAGTAAGGAAAACTACCGGGACACCTCTTTTTTGCTAATGCCTACCGTCAGCATTGTGGCCGATAAGGAAAATAACAGATTCCGATACATTCCCGGCGACAGTTCCACAAAAGCGCTGGAAGAGAGTTTTCTTGGAAGAGCATTTATCGGTTTTAAGCAAAGGCTACAAGGCATCAACATGGGAAGTTTTTTTGCAGAAAGCCCAGTACAAATGTCTCTTATTCCTGGGTTAAGTACCAAAGGAATGTTCAGTAGCCAAACCATCAGCAAATTTTCTTTGAATTTAATCGGTGGGTATACTGCGGGCATTGAGGGAATGGAAGTCGCAGGGATTTTCAACATCAATAAAAGAGATGTCAAATCATTACAAGTAGCAGGGATATTTAACTTGGTTGGTGGAAGTTCGAAAGGAGTTCAAGTCGGCGGAATCTACAATTCTGTCTACCAAAATGTAGATGGATTACAGGTTGGAGGAATATATAACAATGTGCGGGGGAATGTGAGAGGACTCCAAGTTGGAGGAATCATCAATACAGTGGGAGAAACTGCTGGTCCTCAGATAGCTGGAATTGTGAATCAGGCCAAAACTTCCAATTCTTTTCAGCTCGCTGGAATCGTCAATAATGCATCAACCTCTGCTGGTTATCAATTAGCTGGGATTACCAATTTCGCTGGTGGTGAAGTTAATTATCAGATTTCATCGATTGTAAATAGAGCAAAAAAAGTGAATGGCTTTCAATTCGCATTGATCAATATTGCAGAAGAAAATGATTACTCGCTTGGCCTATTAAACTTCATTCAAAATGGTGAAATGGGAATCTCAGTAAGCCTAGATGAATCAAGCTTTTCCCATCTAAACTTCAAATCTGGGGGAAGAAAAATGTATGGAATTTTAGGCCTTGCTTATAATCTACGAGATATTGATACTCCTATTGGACTGGAAGCTGGACTTGGAATTCATCTGGTTCCGGATCATAGATTCTCCCTTGATTTGGAATTTCTATCCATGACAGCTAGCGATTTTGAGCTAACATCAAATCATATCCAATCTTTTAGACTATTTCCCGGCTTTAGATTTGGCAATCATCTTCGCATTTTTGCCGGTCCAAGCCTCAATTTTGCATTCCTAGATCCAGGTCAAGAAGACTTCACTAATGGTTGGAATATCCTGGAGAAAACTACTAAAAATGGCATCTACAGAAGTTATGGAGGGGTTACTGGCGGAATGCAAGTGATTTTTTAGACAAGTGAATTAGTAGGTTTAATTCTGCTATCAGATTTAGGTATTGCGATTTGGACCTAAAGAAGTTCCGTTTGACTTCGCACTAATCTAGAATCAGAGCGAAAAATTTTTGGCCCCTACAGTTTGTTACATTTCCACAAAAATAGAGCATAAAAAACCCGGACGAAGCCGGGTTTCTGGGTGATTTGAAAATATCTATTTTTTTTAGTTTACTATCATGATGTTGCCACTTGACACAACACCTGACACGGTATAAGGAGAACCATTATTTATCTTTAATGACCCGGAGGAATTGCTCTCTCCTACTCTTAAGTTCCCGCTGGAGCTTTTCAAATCAAAGTTAAAATCATTCAAATTTGAATCTGTCTGAATGTCAAAATTCCCGGATGAACCTTCAAACCTTGTATTCGCGCCGAGGTAAGAATCATTTACAGTGTAATTTCCTGATGAAATCTTCAGAATACCTAGTTCCTGAACTCCATTCAAATCTCCATTTCCAGAATTTAAAGAAGTGTTTACTTTTCCATTGATCATTTTGAAAGTAAATTTTCCACTTGATCCTACTGCGTTTAAATCTCCTTCGAGATTGGAAATCGTAGCATTTCCTGATGAAATTTCCAACTCAACATTTCCTACCAGATCGTAGGCATTGATTTTACCAGAACTCAGCTCCAAATCGAGTTGCGGCGCACTAATATTTGATAGCTCCACATTACCGGAACCTCCATCGAACTCGAATTCATCAGCAATTACTTGGCTAATCATAACCTCTCCTGACCCAGCTTCCAGATCTATATTCATCAGTTCTGGTCCTGTCAGATTAATGTAACCACGGTTGTTGCCTGCACCAGAACCATTTCTCTCTACCTCTATGATCAATTTATTTTGATCAACTTTGTATTCTATAGAATAATGTCCTGCTCTACTGGACTCCAAAGCTCCAATGAGTTGAACCGTTTCTGCATTTGGGTTACCTAAATAGGTTACATCCAGGAAAGATGATTCGATCTTTATTGTAGTTATGTTGGTAAACTCTTCATTGATAGATTGAACCAATTCTAGGTTGGTATCGCAAGAGCTTAAGGCAGCGAAAGTTGAACTTAAGAGAACCAATGCTCCTAATCGAACTTTAATTTGTTTTGTTTTCATAAACAGAAGGTTTTCAGAATTAACTGTTGATTTTTTTTAATACCTATTCTGCAATCGACGCTGATTCAAAAGTGCTCTCATTTCTTTAATTCAATTACTTAATCTAATTATATCATCAGATTAAAACTTTAGCATGGAACAAATACTGAATAAAAATCTATCTAAGACTTATGTTCATCAAAAATTCTATGCTAGCTAGATAATTTAAATTTTAAGAAATAGAAACAGATTTTCAAATCATGTTTAGCAGATATAGCTAAGACAGCTACATTTGCTTTTACCCTTAGTTAAAATATAAAAATGATAGCTAACACTCCAGCCCCTCCCTATTTCGCAGTGATTTTTTCAAATATGCGTACCGAAATTGAAGAAGGATATGAAGAAACCGCAACTGAAATGGTACGCTTAGCCGAGGCTCAAGATGGGTATCTGGGACATGAAAGTGTGAGAGATGGTTTAGGAATAACCATTAGCTACTGGGCAAACCTAGATTCTATCCGAAATTGGAAACAACAGACAGATCACCTTCTAGCCCAAAGAATGGGTAGAGAAAAATGGTATTCAGCTTATAAAACAAGAATTTGTTTGGTCGAGAGAGATTACGAATTCAATATTTAAAGTATAAGAATGATATTATAAAAAAGTGGCTTCTCACTGAATATTAGAAAAGGCTAAGGAATCATTGTCCATAGCCTATTCTATTTTTAAATTATATAAACTATTTGCTAGTCTTAGAAAGCATATCCAAACCCTACTCCACCATACAAAGGCCAGAATCCATTGTTATTAAAAATTGGATTGATGTTAATTTTCCAAGTAAAACCTCCATCAACTGGGACCCTTCTGTATCCAAAATTCATGGTACCCATGATACTTGGTGAACTATCGACGTCAAGGATAAAGCTATAAGAATAAGGTTCATAAGTAATGCAGGTGGAGATTCCTGTATTAGGATCATATATGCTATCTACACAGTATCCATCATTATCAAAAATAAAAAAAGTAGCTCCCAGCCCCACTTCAAAGTAATGTGGCCCCTTGCCCATAAGCCTGTTCACCATGACAGGCAATGAAAAAAATGACTCATAGTTCGTAGTATAACCACCAAAACCAACTCTCATTCCCCATGACTCCATTCGTGTTTTATCAAAACGGAAATCATAATTAAAGCTATAAGGCAATCCAGCTCCACCCAATTCCACATAAACAGACTGAGTTGGCAATTTTGTGTCTTCTTCTTGAGCCATCGCAAATTGACTACTTATAAGCAGTACGATTCCGAGTATTACACGTTTCATAATTTATGGTTTAAGATATATTAATACGAATTAACGCTTTTCAAATTCAATAGATGATTAGATTTGATTAATTTTTACTGTATAATTAGTTTTTATATTTCGAAAATCATTAGAATAACCAAAATGTATACTATTTTAAAATTAAAAAGGCTAAAAATGACAGCGGCAATTCTTACTGCATACCTGTCTATGATGATTTTTGTTGGATGTGGCGATGATCCGGATATGAGTCCTTTCGGAGAATGTGGCGGCCCATATAAGGTAAATGCTATAGATTTAAGTCTATTCTATGAGCCATATGAAAACAATCAATATGCAAGTGAATCTGATACGGTTAATCTGGATGAATTCAATATCTATCTAAAAATTGAATCTGAAGCCATCTCGGAAGTATCATCTAGAACTGCTAGTTTTCCTGGTGTGGCCTATGCGCTTTCCTGCGCTCCAAACTTAGATTTTCAAAACATTCAAGGTATAACCATGATTCTTCTTGAACCTTTTGGTGACAAGGTAGCTGGAACCAATATTTCTAACTTGGTAACTACTCACGATAACGTAAAACTTTCTGATTTAAGGGAATTTAAGGGATCACTAGGACAATATAGGCTAAACATAGATCTTCAACCAGATAACAAATCCCAATTAAAAACCAGAACCATCTTAAAGCTAAGAAATGGAACTGAGAAAATCTTTGAGTCCACATCGCCTGTACTTTTGACCAATTGATGCTATGCTAAGAAAAATACTTTTGGGCATTTTTGGTGCTGCTATCATTCTGGCAATAGTGTACATGTTAGGACCAAAACTTAAGCAGCAGGAACTGACCATAGAATTTCCCGAAATACCTACTAGATTATCCGAATTACAAAACTACATCCGCCAGAGAGAAGATTCTGTAATAGGTCTCAAGCCGGGAAATGAAGCTTATATTGTTTGGTCGGATAGTTTGAATAAACGAAAAACTCCCTACTCTATAGTTTATATTCATGGATTTGGCGCAAGTCCCATGGAAGGAGATCCAGTGCATAGATTCCTTGCTGCCCATTTTGGAGCAAATCTTTTTGTCACCAGGCTCCCTGAACATGGCATTAAACGTGATAATGGGATGGAATACCTGAGTGCTCAGCTGCTTGCAAATGCTGCCGGGGAAGCGTATCAAATTGGGAAAAGTCTTGGTGATGAAGTCATTGTAGTGGGTACATCTATGGGCGGAGCACTGACTTTGTTATTGGCAAGTCAGCAACCAGATATAAAAGCTGTAGCTGTGTATTCTCCTGCGATGCGTGATTATGGAGAGAAACTTTCCGCATTTTTTTCTCCCTGGATGCAAAAATTAATGGAGATGACAATGATGGAAAATAAAGTGATTCATCAGAAACGTGAGGGTGAAAAAGCTATGTATTGGTCAGAGGATTATCACATCAATGCTTACAAAAGTCTCGCACTCGTCATGTATAGTAATATGAATGAAGACACCTTCAAAAAAATTAAACAACCTTTATTTTTAGCTTATTATTACAAAGACAATGAAGCTCAGGACAATGTAGTTTCCGTTCCGAAGATGCTGGAAATGTATGACCAGATAAGTACGCCAAACGATTTGAAAAGAAAGAAAGCTTTTCCCAATGCAGGAGACCATGTAATTGGAAGTTCTATTACTTCAGGAGATTGGGAAGGGGTACTTTTCAGCACGATTGATTTCTTGGAAAATGTGGCAAAAATCCCGGCAAAGCCGGAGTATCAGGAAAAAGTGGACGAACTACTGGAAGTACAGGAGTCTATGGGCAAAATAAAGTGATCAAAAAGAGGTCATGCTACCAACATGACCTCTTATCTTTCATTATAATAATATTTTTTACTCAAACTTGGCTCTAAAAGGCTCCGCTGGAAGATTGAGATTATTAACCAAATTCACTTCCGGATTATCAGCCCAAGCATACCGAATTTCACCGGCCTCAAACCCTTCAGGAAGTATGATTTCGACAGACTCTTTATCTGCTATGGAAGCCGTTACTTGTTCGAATTCTCCACCTTCTTTTCCTACGATAAAGCCTTTCACTTCCTCGCCTTCTTTCAATTTCAATCCTTCTCCTACAGATTTAAATTTCACAAGTAATACGCTGTCCTGTTTGGAAATTGAATCAAACTGTGGTCCCGAAGCAAGGTTATTTTCTCCATAAGCCACTTTTTTTGCCTGTAACCAGAGTCTTTCACCTACATCTTTCTTATTTCTAGGATGAATATCACCTTCTTCTCCAATGTCTATAATGGTTACCATTCCAGTCTTTGGAAGCTCTAAAGTTTGCTTCTGCGCTTCTCTCAAAAATGCCCAATCACTCTCCGGCTGCACATCTTTTCTTTCCATGAAATTTGCCAATTGTACAAATAGAAATGGGAAATCACCTAAGCCCCAATCCTTTCTCCAATTCGTAATCATCGTAGCGAAAAGTTCATTGTATTCTTCATGGCGGCCTGCATTACTTTCACCCTGATACCAGATGGCACCTTTGATGGTATACTTTGTAAGTGGAACTATCATCGCATTATACATCATCCCCGGCATCCAGTTGAAATACTCCACTTTAGGAAGCGTAGGCTCCACTGCTGAGTTTGAATAAGTCCAAGTTCCTTCCAACGAAATTTGCTTTCCTGACTCCATCAGATACATTTCCCCTTCCTCTCCTATTGAAGGTTGGTTATTCCAACTATTGATGGCTCGAACAGATAATACATTTGTACCCTCATTCAGTAGCTCTGCCGGGATTTCAATATCAGGCATTGTTGTTCCCCAATCCTTGTAATGAAGCAGTTTTCCATTCAAATACACATATGCCATCTGATCAATATATGGCAAGTGAAGCGTTACGTTCTCGGTGCTTGTTAAGGAAAATTTCTTTCTTGCCCAGGCGATATATTGCAAAGGATTGGATTCAGGGAGACTTATTTTTGTCCAGCCTGAATCATCGAAAGTTATAGCTGAAGCATTTGCCGCTGCAATTGAATCAGGTTTGCTTACCAAAGAATCCCTTAATTGACGATTCTTTTCATTTTCGTCCAGTTTAGCAACCCAGCTTTCATTGTTATCTACTACATCTTTTGCCTGCTCATTGAATGACCCTTCCATCTCTGCGAGGATCTCGGCATTCGTCCATCCTTCTACGGGTGTTCCACCCCAGTTTGACTCTATAATTCCTACTGGTACTTTCTTTTCAGCATTATTTCGTTTTGCAAAAAACCAAGCTACAGCCGAAAAATCTTTCATATTTACAGAATCAGCTACCTTCCACTCTCCTCCTACCACATCATCAAGTTTCTCTGCACTGTATGAATTTGGGACTTTAAAAAACCTGATCTGTGGATCTCCTCCCTCAGCAAATTCCTTTTCTGCACCTATTACCTGAGATTTCAATCTCCACTCCATGTTGGACTGTCCTCCAGCTACCCAGACATCACCTACATATACGTCATTGATTTTTTGTTGATTGATTTCGAGTGTATGAGGTCCTCCAGCTTTCAGTTCAGGTAGTTTAATCACCCAAGTACTATCATTATTTACAGTTCCGCTGGTCACTGCACCTGCTAGACTCACACGTACATTCTCACCTGGAACACCTTTTCCCCAAACAGAAATAGCTTCATCCCGCTGAACGACCATGCCATCTCCAAAAAGTTTAGGAAGGGTAACTTGAGATTCAAATTTTGACGATCCGCAGGAAAAAAGAATTAATAAGGTGAATATTTTCCAGATGTGTTTCATACCATATATTATTTCAATTGGGAATTTGCCTAAAAAATCTGAAACATCTAAACTTAATTCAATGGAAGAGTATGCAATTGCTAATCTTAAACAATTTATTGATTAATAGCTTCCAATGAATTTGCCAGGTATGCAAAAGGAGCATTCCAGTTGATAGCGATTTCATTGGAAGCATAGCTACAACTTTCATCAGAATAGGATTCATCTGCGAATTTGCTCGAATAGCTACATCCATCTTGCTGGCCTGGATTTGCTCCCCCCACTATGAATCCTGGTAAGGGCGGTAGATCAGGTCTTGATTCAGCAAGTCTATGGTGTGGGTGAAGTGGAGTTTTACTTCCAAAACCGGTCACATAAGAATATCCGGTAGCATTTCTTCCTAGAATATAATCCATATTATCATATGCTCCCTCCAGAAAAGCATGTTCCCCATTTTGCTTGTAAGCGTACTGGAGGAGAATTCCTTGATTAGCAGCAACTGCATTGGAGCCCCAAATAAAATTCTTGACATTGCTTTCCATCGGGCTTCGAAAAGCCACACCATTTAAACCGTCAATTTGAGCTCTTGCAGCGGAAAGCAGATTTATTTTCAGCATAGCCATCCACTCTTGGGGAAGTAATGAAATATTTTCCTGATGTCTTAAAAGCGAATAATAACCTAACCAAGCGACTTGATTCCAGGAAGGAAGCTTGAAGCTCTGATCAGCATCTATCAATTCTTCCCAATAAGTCATGTTGTGTGTGGTAATAAAAAGCTCAGAAGCTGCCCAAATCTTTTCATCCACCGCACTGAAATCCCCGTAAGCCCCAGTAGTCACATCCGGATCAAAGGATTCGTTTAATTCATTTTGCTTATAAAGAACATTTGGATTCTTATTCGCCCAGTTCCAGGCATTTTCTGCGGCTTTCAAATACATCACTGACTCTTCAGGATAATATGCTTTGTACACACGGGAAGCCTGAGCCATTACCGCTGCAAAATCCAACGTTGCCGTAGTGCTTTTTGCCACCACATAGCGCTGGGAGTTTGCCAAATGTGGCTCCAACATTCCTTCAAATTTGGCAGTAGTAAGTTTATGATATACACCGCCATCATTTGGATCCTGCATAGTGATCATCCAGTCCAAATTCCACCGGACTTCATTCAGTAAATCAGGAATTTGATCACTTGACTCAGGTATATTCAAATCAAGTTTTTTGAAATAATCTGGATAATCCTCAAAAAGTGACAAAAGTGTACCCACGGTAATCCCTGAATTAACAATGTACTTGTTGTAATCACCGGCATCGTACCAGCCCTTTGGAGCTGTTAAAATATCACCTGCTTTTCTGAAATTGGATGCAGCAGAAGGATGAATCATCACCTGATCATCGGGATGCCCAAGTGCTCTTGCCCAGATACCTGCATGACTTTTTTCTATTTCCATACTTGCTCTCTGATAATAGAAAGCTTTGATACTGGCTTTTCCGAGCTCTTGATTTATTTTAGGATTGATCTCAAACGGGTAGGATTTCGCTACTCCACTTAATATCAATACATATTTGCCAACCTTATTGAATTGTGAAAAATCGGCGATTCTGGATGTCTTACCGGAGAAAGTCTTGATAACTTCCTTAGAAAGTTTTCCTTCGTATACGATATTTTTTTGATCATCGTCCCAGAGAACAAAATCTTCTACATCTTCATGATTAATGATGACGGCGATTTTTTGCTGATCTGGATAAAAGCCTACTTGGTTTAATCGGATAGATTCATCGACAGTTAGGTTTTCATCTACGATTGGTGCTTTGCATGACATGATGCAAAGAAATCCAAACAGAAGAATATGCGAATATTTCATTTTATTTAAATAACTGAAATTCAATTTTTTATTAATCATCACTTAAATCAATATGCATAATTAAAAACACCACGATTAGGAACTCCTACCCAGAGCTTATTACCGATTGTCAAGGAGCTGGAAACATTGTTTCTCAACTTCAAATCGGAGTACATAGGCTTTAATATATTCCAATTCCCTTTTTCATCTTTTCGAAGTTGCCATCCCGGATTAGCATCTATCCTACCGATTTTAAGTCTGGCGTATTCCTGATTACCGAGGAGTAGCAAGTCAACTCCTTTCGGTTTTTTGATAGCTGAAATAGCCTGAACAGGTGATGATTGAACCATAGTTGGCAAGTTCACTTCTTCAAATACATTATTCTTAAGTGTGTACATCTTCGTTTCCAACGATTGAACTTTAAGAACTTTTGCTTTGTCAAGCTCTTCAGCGGTAAGTATGTCCTCGATTTTAGCTTTGGAAAAAGCTTCATGAGAAGAGAAAAGTACCTTCTTCTTATACATCTGCGCAGCTAGCTCATCTCTGGAAAAAAAGGGGAATTCCTCTCCCATTACAGGAAAAGTCATCAGCGGATCTACAGATCCATTGTTGTCAAAATCTTCGTAATAGATACGGACAGGATTTTGCTGATCCGTTTGCAATCTGGAATTTAGGCCCCAATTCCCCGCAATCATTTCTGGACTTCCGTCTTTGTCCAAATCCTGAATCAAAATCGATGACCAAAGACCAGATTTCCCATCAGGCAAAAATTCATCTGATCGATCCATTACTTTACCATCTTTGATATTAATGATACGAATGCGATCAAACTCCGATACGATGATGAGTTCATCCAATCCATCTTGATCTAAGTCATAGGTTTGGGATGATTTGACACGGGAAATAAAGTCCAGGGAAATTGGAGAAAAAGTTCCATCTCCTCCGTTAATCCACAACTGGCTGGGTGCAGATTCAGGCCATCTTCCCGGTAAATAGCCTGATCCTATGAATATATCATCCAATCCATCTCCGTTTGCATCCCAAATTGTGACGAACTCCGTAGGCATTATTCCAAAATCAGTGTTGGATTCAGTAAATACTCCATTGCCGTCATTTATTAGCAGTACATCGGTCTGTCTGGAATCTTCTACTTCCAAATCGAAATATCCTCCTTTTCCTACATATAGATCGAGATCCGAATCTCCATCTGCGTCAAGAGCTACTATTGAAGTGATGTTTGGGAAATCGGTAGTATAAATCAATTCAGTTTTATCCGGCTTAAAAGAATTATTCTCAGAAATCAACTGGACTGACATGCCGTTAGAAAAGATAATTTCACCTGCTCCGTCACCAGTGAGATCAGCATGAAGTAGGCTTACTTTCTCCTGAGACAAACTGTAAAGCAGTTGGCTTTGACGCTTAAAGTCATTAGGAAGCACAAAATTCGATTCGCTTAGGAAAGAGGACAAAAGAATAAAAGCTGGTTCTGTTTTAGCCTCAATTTCGTATTCGATTTCTGCATCGGATTCATCTACTTCAAGCATCTGATTGATTCCGGGATTTTTAATCCTGCTGATTTTATGATTTTTCCAGCGTACCTCCACGGAATCTACTTCCTCATCTCCTAGTCCAAAGTGAATGGTTGCACTAACATTTCCCTGATATCCCTTGAAAATCTGTTGTTCTTGATAGTTGATTTTGCCTTGTTGATAGACGCTAACCCGTGCCCCAATTCCATCTGAGTTTCCTTCCAAACCTCTCAGTCGGATTTGCAGATAGTTTGATGTAGAATCATCCGAAGTCTTGTTTTCAAAAATCTGAGCAGGTTCATTCAGATTATTCAGAACCAAGTCCAGGTCACCGTCCCGATCCAAATCTGCATAAGCTGCTCCATTGGAGTTGCCTGGCTTTCCTAGCCCCCAACTGTCAGATTGATTTTCAAATTGAATTCCATTGATATTTCTATAGCCATAATTACCAATTTTCGTAGCTGGCATTTTTGCGATCAAATCATTTATTCCTGCAGATGAGACTTTTGAGTTTTGCAGGTATTCATTTCTGTAATTGATGAAATCGAGACTGGTAAAATCCTTTAAAAATCCATTGGATACAAAGAGATCAGTAAAACCATCATTATCAAAATCAGCAAATAATGGTGCCCAGCTCCAGTCTGTGGCACTGACCCCAGCAAGTTGACCTACTTCAGAAAAAGTACCGTCTCCATTGTTCAACTGTAGCATATTTCGCATTAGTTGGTGATGAAGTCCGGCTTTCAGAAATAGATTGTAATGCTCATAATTCTCCGGACTAAATAGCAATTTCTGCCTCATGTTATCCTCTGGAAGCATGTCAAGACTTATCAGATCCAATTTCCCGTCTCTGTTGATATCAGCAGCATCTACTCCCATAGTGTAAAGGCTGGTATGACCAATACGCTCTTCTATTTGGTTGACAAATGTTCCATCATGCTGATTTATGTACAGATAGTCGGATGCAGAATAGTCGTTTCCCAAATAAATGTCAGGAAATCCGTCTCCATTGAAATCTGCAATGGAAGCACCCAATCCGTAGCTCAAACCAGTCTCCGTCAAGCCAGACTCTTTGGTAGCATTTTTGAAAACTCCATTTTCGTTCTTGAATATCTTTGAGCTGCTCATAGAATCTGCAGAAGTCAGCATTGCTTGAAAAGCATTGATAATAAGATTACTGAAAAGTCTAGGGTTGTGATTCAGTAAAAGCATATCCAAATCTCCATCCTGATCCAGATCAGAAAAATAAACAGCCGTACTGTAGCCGGGATCGTCTAATCCATATTCGGCTGCCATTTCCTTAAAAAATGGTATTTTATCTTTATCCAATCCCTGATTTACAAACAATTGATTTCTTCGCTGCACTTCGGGCAAATCTCCAGAATAGCAGACATAAATATCTTTGAGGCCATCTCCGTTGATATCAACGATAGCTGTGCCTGTTGTCCAAGCATTGTCTTTACCAGCTGTGCCAGTGGCTAAAGTAATGTCCCGGAATTTTAGGTTTCCCTGATTTAAAAAAAGCTTGTTCTGTCCCTGATTGGCCGTGAAATAGAGATCTTCCATCCCATCATTATTCACGTCACCGACTGCAACTCCTCCACCATTATAGAAATATTGATAAGTGAGGATATTGGCAGCTTCTGTTTCTTGTATTTGATTGATAAAGATAATGTGAGTTGAATCAGCACTTATTTCTTCGAAAAGTGTAGGAACCCTTTCCACATTTTTCCTGTCACAGGCAGAAAAAAACAAAACTGCACCCAATAGGATGAATTGGTGAAATTTTGATGAGTTGCATTTAAACATTTTGAGTCGGGACTTCAAGCTCAAGAGAGGGTTTGACTGAAGAAATAGTCTTGGGCAGTTGAAATAGATAAAACCACCAAGCTCTTCTTAAGAGAGATTTAAATTCTCATTGATTGATAAGAGAATTTTAGAAAAAATCTCCGAGGCAAAACGCTTCACCCCGGAGATCCAATTAATAAACCTCTTATGCTATACTATTTAATTAACTGCTCTTACAACTCTGATATTATCTATCCCAAGTACTGCAGGAATATCATTAGATGTCGAATTTATAACCACTAATCTAAGTTGTTTTGTATTAATACCTTGATCGATGAATGTACCTGCCAAGAAATCAGCATAAGTATTCAATCTTGTAGATCCATTGGTAAGTCTTGACATATTAAGGGACATGGTATACCAAGATCCATCAGTCGCTTTAACAAAATCACTCATTGGGATATTGTAACTCAATTCATTTCCATTGACATCGGGAAACCAAACCTGCATCTGAAGTCCTTCAATTGAAGCAGTAGTATTGATTGCTACTTCAAATCGAATGTCAAAACTGGCAGCAGGCGTAGAAGGTTCATAGCCTTCTCCTGTAGGAAATATTTGAACTCCGCTGTTGTTTCTTAGGTTGAGTACCTTATCATTATTCCAGCCCCAATTTGCTGGAAATGCCTGATTCATTCCTGCAAAACTTCCCTCTAGACTTGCCACTCCTGGCTGAGATGGGCGGATCATATCTCCTGACAATCCCCAGCCCCAGTTATCTGGATATTCAAGTGCACCGTTGGTGTCAAAATCCGCAACCATACCTTTTTCAGCATAGATCTGGGTATTTCTATTTGTAGCTGATCCTCCTGATTGGGTAACAACTCTAATCATTTGCCCATCTGAAAAATCAAGATTATCAGGAACTTTTACTGTCAATGACGAACCTGTGGAATTAGTCTCAATCCCTGAAGTGACAAATGCATCTTCACCAGGAAAATATACGGTGTCCACGAAGAAGAAATATCTTCCCAGAAGAGTCAACTCATCGCCAGCTTTTACATATTGATTTTTCACCTGGGTGATCTGAGGAGCAGGAGGAAGTGTAGTGAATTCCATCAAAGCCTCACCCGCTTTATTTACCAATCTTAAAGTATTTGGCACATTAGGGTCAGTGGCTACGGTAGGAACTGAGTCACCAACGGTAACTATTACCGTGTTATTAGTCACATAGGCCGTGTTTACCCCAAGCGGATAATCGTTAAGATATACCTCCTGTGTTCCCAGAAGATTATTTCCCAAAATCGCAAGCGTGCTTCCCAATGTCGCAGAAGTAAAGGAGCTGTCTGCTGAGGAAGGATCTGTATTTCGCACACGCTCTATAGTTGGGGGACCGACATTTATTTCATCCTCATCCTTACAGGCGCCAAGGATCAGAACCATTACCAGCGCTGAAGCTACCAGAAGTGAATGTGAGGAGCTTATATTTTTTATGATTTTCATATGTATATTTTCAATAGAAGTGCACAATTAATTTTCGGCTGAGAAATCGTACGGTACAGCTGGCTTTCTCAGGTTTGGTGCTCTTGACAACTCCGAAGAAGGAATTGGAATCTTAAAATTAGATTCATTCACTGTAAAGAATCTTGGGGAAGTATCGTCTGCAGGGATCTCAATTTCCCACAAGGTAGGATCAGGAATCTGGTCAGCATAAATCCTGAATGTGCCTCGATCCTGGGCGGAAAGCATGCTGTATGCTTTAGCCGGATCATAATACTCCAACTTGGTAAACTCGTACCAAGCCTGTCCTTCCATCGCAAATTCTTTGATACGTTCTTCAAATACATCTTGCCAAGTGACGGAAGTCAGGGCATTTACACCAGCTCTAGCTCTTACTCTATTCACATATAACAGTGCTTCAGAAGGGTTTTTATCCAAAATTGCCTCTGCATAAGTCAAGTAAACATCTGCCAAACGAAGGATGTAGGTATTTATCTCAGTACCCTGCTGAACGACTTTTCCATCGTTATCTTCGGGTCGGCCAACCACATACTTTTTCACCCAAGCTCTGGAGTTGAAAGGTCTACCGCCCTCAAGGCTACGTGCAGGCACTTCCAATTCTTGTGCTGATCCACCAGGAGGCACTTGAGTAATATAGGAGTAGTGATCACCAGGGAACATAAAGCTTCCTTTTCTTCTTTTGTCAAATATTAGATCATCATACATGTCAAGTAACCACTTGGATGCTCCAATATCTCCGCCCCATCCGTCACCGAACCCGGTGATTTCAGATCCAAAAGCCAAGAATGCCTGTACTGAATTTTGAGCACCCCACTGACCAGCTTGGCCGGCATTATAAACCCACTGCAAAGCAGCTAGTGTTTCCTTATTATTGTTGTTGGCAGTTTTGAAAAGATCTTCATACTCATCCATCAACTCTGCTCCACTGTTATCAATTACCCGCTTCGCAAAATATGCTGCTGAGTCCAAATCAGATTGATTACGTGTTCCAGAAACACCTGCTTTCGTCAGGTACATTTTTGCAAGGACACCTTCAGCGGACCACTTAGTCAGACGACCAGTCAACACAGAACTCTCAGGAAGATTCTCCGCCGCATAGCGAAAATCTTTTATGATAAATTGCCAAACTGTTTCTTCGGTATTTCTGGCGATAGTCGTATCCTGAAGCAATGCGGTATTGTTGGTGATAATAGGCACTGGTCCATAGTTTTGAACTAAGTAAGAATAAGCCAGACCACGCATGAATCTTCCTTCAGCGATACCATGATTTTTGATTCGTTCAGTTACATCCTCACCGGCAAAAGCATGGATGTTATTAATTAATGAATTTGACTGAGCTACTACATTATAGAAGGCTCTCCACGCCTCTCCGTTTTCTGAAGTTTCTCCTGTAGTATTGAACCGCACGTTTTCTAGCTGGTAGGATCCTGAAGTAAGAGTTCCTCCTCTTGCATCACCTATCCCGTGGCTTGCTTTATCATTATAAGCAAACCAAACTATATTGTAAAGTGGCGCCGAAGCCGCCAAAATCTGATCGTCAGTTTTGTAGAAGTTTGCATCTACAATCGCGTCCAATGGTGGTCTATCCAAGAAATCTTCTGAACAGCTCACCATTCCTCCAAGTAGCAAAGTTGCTCCAAGGACTATTTTATGGAATTTCGTGTTTGTTTTCATGTATATATGATTGTTGGATTAGAAGTCTACACCTAAGCTGAATGTGTACATTCTTGTCTGAGGATATCTGCCATAGTCTACGCCGATTAACTGGCTGTTTGCTTGTACATTATTTCCTACAGAAGCCCCTACCTCAGGATCATATCCTTTGTATTTGGTGAAGGTGAATGCATTTTGTACTCCGAAGGCTAGCTTTAGGCCTCTAACCACATTTTGCTTTTCAAGCAATTCTGCAGGAACCGCATAAGAAAGATTGATATTTTTCACTCGTACGTAAGAACCGTCTTCCACAAATTTGTCAGAGATTCTTGTACCGTTACCGTTTAGATCTGTTGCTGTAATCCTAGGGACGTCTGTACCAGCATTTGCTATGAAAGGATTTCCTGATTCATCCATCTCGATCCTAGCATAATCATAGGTTTCCAAAAGCATATTTCTACCCAAGTTCACATTGTTTGGGTTGATGTTAAGGAATCTGTTGTAGTTATAGATATCTACTCCAAGAGCGCCAGTGAACAAAACATCCAGAGAGAATCCTTTATAAGCAAATTGCTGAGTCATACCAAAAGTGAATTTTGGCCAAGGATTACCGATGAAAGTCTGATCACGCTCATCTATTACCCCATCACCGTTCAAATCTTTGTATTTGATATCACCCACATATATACCATTATCACGATCCACCTGGATAGGATTTCCGGAATTATCCACCGGTCTTGCACTTGACTCTACTTCTTCTATTGACTGAAACAAACCATCCGTCTGATAGCCATAAAACAACCATGGCGCCTGGCCAGGAATAGCTCTCGCAGTAAAGTTGTTCAACCACCATGCAGTACGGTCAATGAAAGCTGTTTCAGAGAAGAATTTTGTTACTTCTGTTCTAAAGCCTGAGAAATTGTAATTAGAACTCCAAGAGAATCCAGTAGCTCTATTATCTATGTTGATCGTGTTGATCGTAATGCCATAGCCTCTATTTTCCAAAGCACCGATATTCACTGTAGGAGTACCTATACTTCCTTCAGCGGAGGTTCCCATGTACCAAGGCAATGGGTTTGGCAAAAGTAAGTTGTCAGTTTTCTTCAGGTAAAAATCACCTTCGATTTGGATTCTATTATTCAGAATATTTAAGTTGAAACCAAGATTGACAGTAGAAGTCTCTTCCCATTTCAAATTTGGATTACCAAATCTCGATACCAAGAAGCCACCGCCCCAAGGAGTTGGAACACTTGGCGAGCTAAGAGGTGCGAATATTGCACCTGCATCTCCTTGGTTACCTGTTAGGCCTGTTTCGAATCGGATCTTTAACTCATCCATCCAATCAGCATTCTGTAGGAAGCCTTCTTCGGAAACTCTCCAAGCTGCAGACATGGAAGGGAAATAACCCCATCTGTTCTCAGGTCCAAAATTTGCAGATCCATCTGCCCTGAAAGCGCCTAATAGGATATATTTCTCATTGAAGGTGTAATTTGCTCTAGCAAAGAATGACTCCATCGCCCAGCTATTAGCCCCGCCGCTGTTAGTAGCTCCTTGAGCTGATCCTAAACCAAGTTCCTGAAGATCATTTGAAGGAAAATTCATTCTGGCACCGTTCAAGTATTCAAATTGAGATTCCTGTGCCTCATGGCTACCCATTAAGTCCAACGCATGCTTGCCCCAAACGGCACTGTAGGTCAACATTTGGTTCCAGTTCCAATAGAAACTGTTACTTGATTCTTCAGCAAGCGTGTTCGTATCATTAGTCACTACACCAAGCGTATATGTTGGGGTGAAGAAGTGGCCATTGTTATAGTTAATGTTTGTGTTAACCATCGTACGGAACTTCAACCCCTTAGCAAGGTCTATTTCAATATTGAATCCACCCTGTGCACCTCTTCTCTTATAGCTTCTATCCAATAGATTTGCCAAAGCGATAGGGTTAGCTGGAGTAAACTGCAAGCTTGATCCATTCACAGGATCCGCACCACCCCAAGATCCGTCAGGGTTTTTTACCGGTACATTTGGAGCCATCTGAATCGCATTGTTGATCACATCAGAGCTACCGGTAGCCAATTGCTCATCCGTATGAAAAAGCTGTAAGTTCAAACCAAGTTTCAACCATTTTCTAGTTTGGTTGTCTATGTTTGTTCTCAAAGAATATCGGTCAAATGAAGATCCAATCGCTACACCTTCTTGGTTAAAATATTCACCGGAGATATAAAACTTTGTCTTTTCGTCTCCACCGCTAAGAGTAATATTATGCTTATTCAGGGGCGCAGATTTGAAAAGTGCATCTTGCCAGTTAGTACCTTCTCCTAAAAGTGAAGGATCCAAGAATGCCGCTGGAGAATCCCCACCGGTGATTTCGCGGATATCATTAGTCATAGTCGCATATTGGCTCAATGACATCACCTCCAAATTTTCAGGCTTGTCCTGAAGTGTGTATAGGTAGTTGTAAGTTATTTTGGTTTCACCGGCCTTTCCGCGTTTGGTGGTAATCATGATTACACCATTTGTACCTCTAGAACCATAGATAGCAGTAGCAGATGGGCCCTGCAGTACTTCCATAGATTCTATATCACTAGGATTCAATCCAGCCAATGGGTTGGTAGAAGAAGTGTTGCCATAAGATACAGCAGCTGGTTGAATCTGAACACCGTCGATTACATACAAAGGTTGGTTAGTACCGCCAATAGAGTTGACGCCACGGATATTTACTGAAATCCCTCCTCCTGGCGCACCGGTATTTTGCGTCACATATACACCTGCTGCACGACCCTGAAGTGCTTGCTCCACGGTGGTATTGACTGTACGTTCTATATCTTCAGACGTCACAGACACCTGTGCACTGGACATATCTCTTTTTTTCATCGTACCATAGCCTACCACTACTACTTCATCCAAGGAAGCCATATCTTCTTCCAGCGTGATATCAATTGTAGATTGGTTTCCTACTACGATTTCTTGGGACTTATAACCTATAAAGCTATAAACAAGGGTAGATTCTGAAGATGGTACCGTAATAGAATACGTCCCGTCTCCTTCTGTTGCAACACCAGTAGTGGTTCCTTTCACCAGTACTGTTACTCCTGGAAGTGTGAGTCCATCTCCGGCAGAATTCACGGTACCTGTGACCGTGACTTGTGCCTGAACCACACCTACCAGAAGCATTAGCCAAAGTGGTAATAGTTTTTTCATCATGAGGGGTTTAGTTGTAATAAATTGGTATATAGGTTTGATGTAGGAAAAGATTTTCCTGAGGTAAAATTGAATTTGTCTGCTAGACGGTTTTGTATCATTCAGTTGGGTTTTTGTTAAAAAATCATCGAAACAATCACCAAAAACTGAGATGTATTCCTATCTCCGAAATGTACTATCGGAATGAATTGAATGTATAAAATCCAATTTGAAAAGAAATAGGATCAGGTTTTTGGGTTTACTTCTTTGATCCGAATAAATGTAGTTTTACTAAGCTTGGGAGAGGGTATTCAAATGTTTTTAATAGGGGTATCAAATGTTAACCGATTCGAAATCGATTGAAAACAAGGGTTTTACAATCTTAAACTCCTCTACTTTTCACTAAAAAAGTGCGAAACATTGTGTGAAAAGGACCAATTGAACTATTCTAAATTCTTTTCTAACGCCCTCTTCACCAGCTTACCCCAAGGTTTGATCTGTGAGTCGGTCCAGTTTCCGTTTGAAGAAGCATCAGGTAAGATCATGGAACATGTCTCATCTTTGTCAGCGATCGACCAAGCTGCCCACGAAACATTTCTACTTTCCATCCAATCTATCCAAGCGTTCCAAGAGTCCGTGTCTATAGCACCATCTCCTGATGCTTCCATCCCTGCACATTCGGTAACGAAAATAGGTAAGCCATTTTCAAATACTTTATCAGCTCTTTCTCTTAAGTAGTCTTTGTGCGTAGCGGCATAGAAGTGCAGCACGTACATGATGTTCTCCTGATTCAGTATAGGATTCTCAGCCACTATCTGAATGTCCTGACTCCAATTGGGCGAACCAACCAAGATCAGATTATCCGGATCGTATTTTCTGATTTCGGTAATAATATCTTCACTATATGCCTTTACTTCTTCCCAGGTCTCAAAGTCTGGTTCATTGAACAGCTCATATATGACATGCGGATTTTCACCATAAGTCTTGGCCATTTCCACAAAGAACTTTTTGGCTTGCTCCGGATACAAATCATGACTATGCCAATCTATGATCACATACATATCTTCCGCTATGGCAGCATCTACCACTGCTTTAATTTTTTCGAGGGCAAAGTCCGGGTTTTCCAGGTACGCACCGGATGGATCAACACCCATGGCAGCTCTTACCAAATTTGCATTCCAGTTGCTTTTAAGAAATTGTACAGCTGAAGCATTGTAAAATCTAGGCCACCAATTGTGCCACCCAAAGCTCACTCCGCGTAGCATTACTGGTTCTCCATCACTATTCGTTAATTTACCTTCCGTTACTTTTAGGTGTCCGAAAAATTCAACCTCACCAGCCGGATTTGTATCGTTAAAAATTTCTGGAGAAATAGGATCTGTAGTCGAGGCCTCGGAGCAGGATGATAAAATCAATCCTACCATAAATAGAAGTTTTTTCATTTGTTGGGTTTGGTTAATTGAGCTATCAATTTTACGCCAACGTGACTTCTAAGGTGGGTATCAATTGTTGCCGATTAGGGGGTGAATCGTTAAATACAGATAAAATTTATCATTCTGTAGTGATTTCCTGTTGCTTGGCAGCATATTCCGAAGGAAGGATATTGAATTCAGCCTTGAAATGCTTCGCAAAATACTTGGCATTATTGTAGCCAACCATATATGCAATCTCAGAGATATTGAGTTGACTTTTTACCAAAAGCTGGCAAGCCCGTTTTAACCGTATCAATCGTATAAATTCTATCGGACTTTTTCCCGTGATTGATTGCAGCTTTTTGTATAAATGAACTCTGCTCATCGCCAATTCCTTGCTCAGGAATTCTACTGAAAAATCGGGATCTTCCATGTGCTTTTCTACCAAAGAAACAGCCTTCTGGATCAACTGGTCATCTAGGGAAGTGACTTTTACTTCTGAAGCATTGATTTGGATTTTATTACGGTTTTGCTCCTGAATCACATTGCGCTCGCGTAAAAGATTTTTGATGCTCAGCTGCAAAATCTCCAAATTGAATGGCTTGGTGAGATAAAGATTACACCCGCTATCCAAGCTTTGCACCATCGTTTCTTCTGATTTCTTGGCAGTCAAAAGAATCACTGGTATATGTGAGGTTTTGATATCCCCCTTTACTTTTTGGCAAAATTCCTTCCCATCCATCTGAGGCATCATCAAATCAGAAATGATCAAATCTGGAATATGCTGCTGGGCAAGATCCCATCCCTGAACTCCGTTTGCTGCTGTGATTACCTGATACGTGTCCGAAAGGCAGTCTTTGAGGTAATTCCTAAATTCCACATGATCTTCCGTAATAAGAATTACCTCTTTCACATGTCCATTATCAAGGTCTTCTTTTTCATCCTCTTCATACCAATTGTCCGGAATGATCAAAGCTATCGGAATAGTAAGAGTGAATACAGAACCCATATTTGGCTCACTTTCTACTGTAATCTCACCTTTCATAGTCCGCGCAAAATCCTGAACGAGAGATAGTCCGATTCCACTTCCCTGATTAAGCTGTTGCTTGTGTCCCTCTGTTGTGTAAAAACGCTCAAAAATCTTATGCTGATCTTCGACAGAAATACCTACTCCTGTATCAGAAACGGCTAGAATTAAAATGCCTTTTTCCTCACTTTCCTGCTGCAATTCCAGTGTGACTGTAATTGCGCCATCTTCCTCAGTAAACTTGAAAGCATTAGATAGCAAATTGAAAAGCACTTTTTCCAATTTGTCAGGATCAAAAATTGCCTGCTGTCCATGAGTATTCGTCTCGAAATTCAGATGAATATGCTTATTCTCAGAAAGTTCATGGAAATCAGCTAAACAGTCTTTGATAAATTGAACTATGTCACCTTCGGAAGGATGAAAAGTCAATCCCCCATTTTCTACATTTTTCACGTCCAGCAGTTGATTTATCAACTTAAGCAAACGCCTTGCATTACGCTGTATGATCTTATATTGACTTAGCAGCCCCGTATTTTCTGTCTCCGAAATCAAATGCTCTGTAGGAGTCAAAATCAGCGATAATGGTGTTCGGAATTCATGACTGAGATTGGTGAAAAACTTGGTTTTCAAACGATCCAAATCTTGAACACGCTTAGCTTCCCGGATGGCTTGCTCCTTATCAAATTTCTCTCGTTGTCTGGTAAGTAATTGATTCCTGAAATAGAATATAATGGCCACGAAAACCATTAAATAAAGAAAATATGCAATAGGAGTTTTCCAAAAAGGCGCCAGAATCTTGATATCCAGTTTGTAATCATTCTGGCTCCATCCATCCAAAACTGTCCCTGGCTGCACTACTAAAGTATAATTTCCCGGATCCAAATTGGTAAAGGTTACTTTTGCCAAGTCATCATTCAAATAGATCCAATCATCATTGAATCCCAGAAGCTTGTAGCGATACTTGTTCTTCTCGGGATAAAGAAAATTCAACGCACTAAAACCAATCGAAAAAATATTCTCATCATGTCTTAGAACGAGCTGGTCCATCTTGTCTAAGGACTTGGGAAGCAGTATACGATTACTCAGCTCTTCTCCCACCTTTACTTCCTCATTGAAAAGTTGGAAATCAGTGAATACCACAGCTGGATTATTTTGCTCGAAAGCAAAATTCTCAGATTTGAATATGTTGTAACCATTTGGCCCTCCAAAAATGAATTCATTCTTACTCGTTTTCAGGGCTGAATTCTTATTAAACAAAGCAGCTTGAAGGCCATCTTTCTGATCAAAATTCTGGAATGTGATAGAGAAAGGATTCACATTTCTATTTATCTCTGCATAGCTGAGACCCATCTGAGAGCTGATCCAGAGATTACTGTGATCGTCTTCCAGCAAATCCACAAGGTAAGCAGTAGGCAAACCTTCCTCCTCTCCAAAGTGGACAAAGGAATTATCTGGCTTATTGAAATAATACAGACCACTCATGGTAGTAATCCACAAAACCCCTTCACTGTCCACAAATAAATCAGTGATATTCGAATCTATCAATCCATTCTCATCAGTGTCAGAATAAAAAGCGCTGGCGCCAGTTTCATAGTTCAGCATATTCAGTCCGCTTCCACCGGATACCCAAATATTCCCGTCCTTATCCTCTGCAAAACCAGTGATGTATTGATTATTGGTAAAAAATGGAGGACTTCCTGCTGGGTAATTATGAAAGACCTTTCTGTCTTCGTCAAGCATGGAAATCCCTGCACGAAGTGTTCCTATCCAAATTCTTCCCTTACTATCTTCAAAAAGTTTCCAGATGCTTGGCCCGGGAATTCCTGAGACATCTTCTGGTAAATAATGGTAGTTTTTGAATTCATTTCCATCAAAACTGCCCAGGCCATTCAAGTAACTTCCTATCCACAAAATCCCTTTGTGATCTATCATCAAGTCAACAATCACATCCCCTGTCAAGCTATTTGACACACCTGGATTATGCTTGTATTGATTATAAGTATTTGTTTTTCTATTGTAATATATAAGTCCCCCACCATTGGTTCCTATATATATATTACCTAAGCTATCCTCAGCAAACGCATTCACATCATTGAAAGGAAGGGAATTTCGGTCAGCAAAATTTTTACGAACGTGGGAAAATCTAAGCAATCCTTGATGATAATATGCAACTCCCTTTTTGTGTGTTCCTACCCAAATAATGTCTTCGTTATCCTTATACAATGAATAAATCACATTATGCGGCATAGAATTATCCTGTGCATTTTCCCCTGTCAGAAACCGGACAGTCTTAGTATTTTTATCTATTATATTAATCCCTCCATGATCTGTTCCCAACCATATTTGGCCTTTTTTAGCTTCCACTATGGTCTTAACCATGTTATTATTCAGCAGATAAGTACCTTTATCTTCTTTATTAGTCTCTATGCTATGGGTAAATCCATCCACTATAAATACACCCAAGTCCCGATCAGGATCATATATCCATGCATCGCCATCTGAATCTATCATGAGTTCATAAGTAGCCAGAGTAGGAATTTCACCTTTAGGCAATCTCAATGTTTTGGTGACTATTAACCGATTGGGATCCATTAGATCAATGATGCCTGAACTATGAACTATCCATATTATACCATCGGGAGCTTCTGATATGGCCGCAATCTGATTTGAAGAAAGACTTCCCTTTTCCTGTGACTTCTGCACATAGACTGTTTTACCTGTTTCCTCATTAAAAATGCTTATGCCTTTGGTAGGATGGGTAAACCAAAATCTATTCTGTCGGTCTTTTATTAGCATTCCTACCGAATCAGAAGCAAGATGATAAGTAGAATTATAAACAGTGACCCCTCTCGAAAAATACTCATTCTCAGGATTGTAGATATCAAAAATCCCATTTACATTCTTCACCCAAAGTTTGTCTTCCGGGCCCACAAAAATTCTAAGAATGTTATTGTGTGAGATCGATGCGGAGTCTTTAGTATTCAAAAAAATCTTGGTCCGGGTGCCATCGTATCTGTACAATCCATAGGCTGTTCCATACCACATCATACCATCAGCATCTCTGATCATAGAGAGAATATTGGAATTAGAGAGACCTAGACTTTCATCAAGATTACGAAATACTAGTTTTTCAACTTCGGTCTGACCAAAAGCTGATCCTGCCCAAAACATCATCAAACAAGCTATCCCACGTATCACTATTCCTTTCATACTCCAGTAACTATAGTCGCCAAATTATGGGTTTTAAAGGAAACATCTCATTTCCTTGTTTATATTTTACAAATGGCGGCATTATTTTTCATTAAAAAAGTCCGATTGAGATAACTCAACCGGACTTTCAAAAATTATTTATAAAAGATGCTTAGATAAATCTATTCAAAAGATTTTCGAAGTACTCTTGTTTTCCGCTAGTCTGGATAGGCTCCCCTACTTCAGCTGCATAGTTTCTCAAATCTTCAAGTGTGAAATTACCAGTTTCGAAAGACTTGCCCTTTCCAGAGTCAAAGCTTGCGTAACGGTTCTTTCTTCTTTCCAGGTAATCAGATTTGTCCAAAATATCCTGAGCAATCAGCATGCCTCTGGCAAATGCATCCATACTTCCTATGTGAGCCAGGAAAAGATCGTCCATGTCTGTTGAGTTTCTTCTGATTTTAGCATCAAAATTTACTCCACCACCTTGGATGCCTGCTGAAGTTAAAATCACCAACATAGCTTCAGTCATCTCCTGCAAGTTCATTGCAAACTGATCGGTATCCCAACCATTTTGGTAGTCACCTCTATTTGCATCAATACTTCCAAGCATACCTGCATCCGCACATACCTGAAGCTCATGCTGGAATGTATGCCCAGCTAAAGTAGCGTGGTTAACTTCAATATTTAATTTGAAATCTTTGTCCAGACCGTGCTGTCTCAAGAATCCAATTACAGTAGCTGCATCATAGTCATACTGGTGCTTGGTTGGCTCCATTGGCTTAGGCTCGATGAAGAATGTTCCTTCGAAACCATTCTTTCTACCATAATCACGGGCAACAGTCAAGAATTGGGCTAGGTGCTCTGTCTCACGCTTCATGTCAGTATTTAGCAAAGACATATAACCCTCACGACCACCCCAGAACACATAATTTTCACCTCCGAGAGCGATAGTTGCATCGATTGCATTCTTCACTTGTGCTCCAGCATACGAAACCACATTAAAATCCGGATTGGTAGAAGCGCCATTCATATAGCGAGGATTGCTGAATACGTTAGCAGTTCCCCAAAGCAATTTCACACCAGTTTCTGCTTGCTTTTGCTTCGCATATTCGGTGATGATTTGCATTCTTTTCTCATATTCTGCTAATGTTGGGCCTTCATCGATCAAATCAATATCGTGGAAGCAGTAGTAAGGAGCTCCAATTTTAGTGATGAATTCGAAAGCTGCATCCATTTTATCTTTTGCTCTCTGGATTGGATCAGCTGCTGCATCCCAAGGATGTACGATGGTTCCAGGTCCGAATGGATCTCCGCCAGTTCCGCAGAAGGAATGCCAGTAGGCAATAGCAAATTTGAAATGCTCCTTCATCGTTTTGCCAGCGATGATACGGTTTTCGTCGTAAAATCTAAAAGCCAACGGGTTATCGCTTTCTTTACCTTCGAAAGGTATTTTATCGATTGAAGAGAAATAAGTTTTTGACATTTTTACTGTGTTTTATTAGGTAATTATAGGTTTGAAATTCAACTATTAACTCATTTTCTGGATAGCTTCCAAATGGTTTTTCCAATTAGCATATACTTCTTCGTATTGCTCGTAGAAATGTTCGTTTGGCTCTAAAGTTTCCAACAACTCCAATCCTTCAAATGCTTCTGCTTCACTGGCAAATACCCCAGCACCAATGCCAGCTCCTCTGGCAGCACCTTGGGCACCATCTGTATTGAATAATTCCAGTACCACTTTATTCATATGCACAAAAGTCTTTCGGAAAACCGGACTTAAAAACATATTTGCCTTTCCTGCTTTTACTGTCTTCAGATCCAGTCCCATCTCCTGCATAATCCGGAATCCGAAGGTGAGTGCAGATACAATTCCTTCCTGTGCAGATCGGATCATATGTCTCTTGTCATGCTTCAGCAAATCCAAACCCATCATATGGGCACCGACATGTTGATTCTGCATGATACGCTCTGTCCCGTTTCCAAAAGGAATGAAAGCCAATCCTTCTGAACCAATTGGAACAGAACCTCCCAGGTTATTCATTTCATCATACTCAATATGGGCTGCACCCATTACTTTTTTGAGCCAACTATTCAAAATACCTGTCCCATTTACACAAAGCAACACTCCATACGAAGGATTGTCCTCTGAGTGATTTACGTGTACAAAGGTATTGACTCTGGATAATGGATCATGAAGTGGCTTATCAGCGACTCCATACACCGTCCCTGAAGTACCGGCAGTCGTCGCAAGTTCCCCAGGTTCCAATACCTGAAGTGAAAAAGCATTGTTTGGCTGATCACCTGCACGATAGGAAATAGGAACTCCCTCCTCTATCCCAGTAACCTCTGATGCGAAAGCTGATACTCTACCCTGAATAGAATAGGATGGCACTACTTCAGGAATCCATGATTTTGAAATTTGGTAATTCTCAAGAACCTTATCACTGAGGCCATTCTTTTGAAAATCCCAAAATATTCCTTCTGACAAACCTGTCTCCGAAGTCACGATATCACCGCTCAATTTCATCGCAATGAAATCTCCAGGCAGCATCATTTTATGAATTTTAGCTGCAAGCTCTGGCTCATTTTCTATGACCCAGCGAAGTTTGGAAGCAGTAAAATTACCTGGTGAGTTTAATAGGTTTTTTAAACAATATTCCTCTCCCAGCTCTTTGAATGCTTTCTCACCAATTCCAACAGCTCTACTATCACACCAAATAATGGATGGCCTGAGGACATTTTGGTCTTTATCCACTAAAACCAACCCATGCATTTGATAGGCTATTCCAATTCCTTTTAGCTCTCCTGCCTTTACTGAAGTCTTATTCAATACATATCGGATGGAATGTTGAACATATTTCCACCATATTTCAGGATCTTGCTCAGCCCACCCTTTTTCAGGAGAATCGATAATCATCTCCTCTTCAGGAAAAGCTTTTGAAAGCAAAGACTTTCCTGTGTCTGCATCAAGCAATGAAGTTTTGACAGAGGAGCTTCCAATGTCAATCCCTAATAATAAGCGTCTCATCAAAATATTTTTTACCAGAATACGATATACAATGCTGCAGTAATCCCTGCAATCAAAACAGCTCCAATTTTAAATGTGGTGCTTGTGCTAAACAGCTCTTTATTAATTTCAATGCTGTTAGGATGATCTTTTCCTTTACCTTCTACCAAACTAATGATGATCATAAGCAATGCGAGAATCAAGAAAACTATCCCCATCCTATCTATAAAAGGCAATTCTGGAAATGCAATCTTCAAAACCACAGAAAGAGGAATACTCAATGCTGCACCTGTCAAAGCTGCATTAGAGGTGGTCTTCTTCCAGAAAACACCAAAGAAGAAAATAGCAAAAACTCCAGGGCTAATGAATCCAGTATATTCCTGAATAAATTGGAAAGCCTGATCAAGTGCACCTAGTGCAGGAGCTACGATAGCCGCAATACCAAATGCTACAATAGCTGCGATACGACCTACTCTTACCTGCTTGGCTTCAGAAGCATTATTTCCAAAATGCTTGTTATAAATATCCATTGTGAAAATGGTAGAAGTACTATTTGCCATAGATGCAAGTGAAGATACAATAGCTGCGGTCAAAGCTGCAAATGCCAGACCTTTCAGACCCACAGGCAACAGTTGAAGCAAAGTTGGGTAAGCTCTATCAGACTTTACCAATCCTGTGATTGGGTCCTTCATCGACTCAATAAATGTGACATCAATTCCGTTTTTCACAATTACATATGCTGCAATACCTGGAATTACGACTATCAAAGGCATCAAAAGCTTTAAGAATCCGGCGAAAATCATCCCTTTCTGGGCTTCATCCAGATTTTTTGCCGCCAGGGCTCTCTGAGTTATATATTGGTTAAATCCCCAATAACTCAAATTAGTGATCCACATTCCTCCCACTAAAACGGAAATTCCTGGCAAATCCAAATAGGCATCCCTTACTCCTCCTGCACCATCAGGAATCATCATTTCACCTTCTGAAAGAATCATTGAAAAATGTCCTGGCACTTCTCTACGTAGTAAACTTAATCCTTCCCAAGCATCGCCGGAACCGACCATCTGAAGAGCTATATAAGTAGTGGCTAGACCACCGGCTATCAAAAACACAACCTGAATAACATCCGTCCAAGCTACCGCTTTCAGTCCTCCATAAATGGAATAAATCATGGCAAAAAGAGCCAATCCTACAATACCATAACCCATTGGTACATTCAGAATGGTATTTAAACTCAATGCTCCTAAATATAAGACTGAAGTCAAATTGACGAAAACATAAAGCAATAGCCAGAAAATAGCCATTGTAGTTCTTACTCTCGTATCATAACGATCAAGCAAAAATCCAGGCATCGTATAAATACCCTTCTTAAGATAAACCGGCAAAAAGAAAATAGCTACTACCAACAAGGTAACTGCTGCCATCCATTCATAGGTAGAGATCGCCAGCCCTAGTGCGAAACCTGAACCTGACATTCCAATAAATTGCTCAGCAGAAATATTAGATGCAATCAAAGAAGCTCCAACTGCCCACCACGGCAAAGCTTTGGACGCTAGAAAGTAATCAGAAGAGTTTTTTACGTGGCCTTTTTTCTCACGGGAAACAAAAATCCCCATCCCGACGATGAGTAAACAGTAGCCTATAAAGACGGCCAAGTCTAAGGGTTCTAATAACATAAAGTGTTAGGTTAGGATTTGGGCAGTTAGTTTGGGTAAATGACTAATCTTCATTCAATAGGGCGATAAAGATAATATTTTCATGATAAGGTCAGTAATAAAAAATACCTATTTAAAAATCATTCAAAAATTTCTTTTAAAACCGACAATGGTTCAGTAGTAAATTTCGTTCCCACAAAACTTTCCAAATAACTGATGCCCGTGCAGTTACTCACAAAAACCTGCTCAGCATTTTGTAATTCTGATACTGGAAACTCCCCTTCGGAAAAAGGAATATTTTTGATAGACAAATGTTCTAGAATCATCTGACGGCTCACTCCATTAATACAACTACAACTTAAAGCTGGAGTGTAGATCACCTCATCCCGAATCCAAAAGATATTAGAAGCACTTGCTTCAGATACAAACCCCCTATAATCGAGCAAAATTATTTCATCCAATCCTCTATTTTTTCTTTCTTGGTTTGCCAAAACATAGGGTAAGGCATTGAGTGATTTGAAGCCGGACCATGGAGTTGGAAATAATTTTATTTCCTTCGAAACTCCCACTTTCACTTTCAGAATTGCTGCAGGACTGAAATCGGAAATTTGCAGAGTTTGATTTACCTCGGAAATCTCAGGAGTGTACTTACCAGCTCCAGCTCTGAAAACACTCCATCGAATTCGTTTTTTTTGCGTTGGAAATTTTTCACTAAATGATGACACTAATTTATCAGGATTGATAGAATTAGAGTCCAATCCCAAAACTTTCATCCCTGACAAAATTCTATCCACATGTTTATCTAAAAACCTAATTTCCCCATTGTTCCAGACCATTGTTTCAAACAACCCATCACCGTAGTTCATGGCTCGGTTTGGTAGTTTGATGTGGTCATCTAAGAACCAAGTTTCGTCTGAGGATGATTTTTGAAAGAATGTTTCGATTTCGTTCATAAAACTGTTCATAATCGGTCATATCTCCGATTTGTCAAATTAAGAAAATGTTAAACTATATAAACATGACACCATTTACATGGCATTCTCTACAATAAATATGAAATTTTGCATGAATTCATAAGGAGGATTTTACCTTAGCATTAAAATTGGAACATTGGGGGCAGATGGCAAATAAAAGTAGCGTTTTTGATATGATCGGACCAATAATGATAGGCCCATCTTCTTCCCATACTGCGGGAGTTGTTAGAATTGCTAGAGCTGCTATCCGTGTATTGGGCGGTATACCAGATGATGCCTCCATTACTTTTTACAATTCTTTTGCAAGAACCTATGAAGGGCATGGCAGTGATCGGGCTATTATCGGAGGTTTGATGGATTTCAAGACTGATGATGCAAACATTAAAAATGCCCTTGAAATTGCGAAGGAAAAAGAATTTGTATACAGGTTTAAATCAATTGGTAATTCATCCATACATCACCCAAATACCATAAAACTTAATCTCAGAAAAGGTGAGCGATCTGTGGAAGTAGTTGGAGAAAGTCTGGGTGGTGGAATAATAAATATCTCAGAAGTGGATGGTTTTGTCGCCAATTTTTCTGCAGCAGATCACACACTTATTATTAAGGCGGAGGATATTTCTGGGGCTATTGCTTTTATTTCAGCGGTGATCGCACAGGAAAAAGCAAACATTGCGACCATGTCGGTATCCAGAAAAGGCAAAAATGACCTAGCATGCCATGTTATTGAAATGGACTCCGGAATAAAAGAAATTACTTTAAAGTACCTTAAATCTTTATCCTGGATTACAGAATTAATTTATATACCTGACATTGACCTTTAATTATACTATGAGAAAATTCCTACTAGGATTCGCTTTAGCGACTGGGATTGGTTTTTCAACTTTTGCTCAAGAAACAGCTATTCCCTCTGGACCTATCGATCTGGAAACTGCAGTTGCAATTGCTTTAGAAAACAACCTTACGCTAAAAAGAAGTGAATTAAACCAATTAACCAACGAAGCAACTCTCATCCAAAATCAGGGATCCAGATATCCAAATCTTTCTGCTGGAGCAAGCTCTGGCTATAGATGGGGTAGATCAATTAACCCTGTAACTAACTTGTTTGAAACTGCGAGGATTGGTAATATAAATGTCTCTGCCTCATCAAATGCAACAATTTTTGCGGGAAACCAAATCAATAATTCGATCAAGCAATCCAAAGTAGATCTGGAAGCCGGCTTATATAATATTGAGGCCACAAAAAATGACATTATACTAAATACCATTAACTTATTTATAAATGTTGTTTACAACAGGGAACAAGTAAATGTGGCTGAAAATCAATTAGGTAGCACCAAAGATCAATTAACAAGAACTACCAAGTTGGTAGACGCAGGATCATTGCCTTATTCTGATCAATTGGATATCCAAGCGCAAAATGCTACAAACGAGGTTAACCTTATCAATGCCAGAAACGACTATAACATTGCCAAGTTAAATCTTGCGCAAGCATTACAGATTCCCTATACACCGGAATTCTCAGTAATTGAGCCTGAGTTTGAAATCAATGAATTATTGATGGCGACTGAAACTCCAAAAGATATTTATGGGGTAGCTGTAGAAATTATGCCAGAAATAAAAGCGGCAAAAGCTAATGTTCTAAGTGCTGAATATGGTGAAAAGCTTGCTAAGGGAGGATATTATCCTACACTGGGAATTGGTGCTAATATTTTTTCCAATTATGTGGATCAGGTATATGGGACAGATAGACCTTCTTTTGGCCAGCAGTTAGACAATAACTTATCTGAGGCAGTAAATCTTCAGTTAAGCATCCCACTATTTTCCAGATTAAATAATAAAGCAAACGTTCAGCGTGCAAGAGTTCAAAAGCAAATCAGTGAGGTGGCCGCATTGGAAGCTGAAAATCAGTTGAGAAATGATATCGAAACTGCTTATAATAGCGCTCTTGCAGCACAACTGACTTACGAATCATCATTAGTTCAGGTAGAAAGTTTAAACGAGACTTTTCGTATTGCGCAGCAACGCTTTGATCTAGGGGCAATAAATTCAGTAGATTTTCAAGTAGCACAAAACAATCTTTTCAATGCACAAGCAAATTTGCTAAACGCTAAATACACTTATATTTTCAGAGTAAAAGTTCTTGATTTTTACTTGGGTAATCCTATTAACCTTAATTAAACCATGGCAAATAAGAAATCGAATAAGCTTTTGTATTACCTCTTAGGAGGTATTGTAGTACTCATTATTTTTGCGGTGATTGCCCGTAATGCCGGATGGGTAGGTGGTGAAAAGGAAACTCAAGTTGAAGTCACTACGGTAAAAAGAGTGCCTATCATTGAGAAAGTAAGCGCCTCCGGGGAAATTCAACCGGAAGTAGAAGTAAATCTAAGTCCCGATGTTGCCGGTGAAATTATCACTCTAAATGTAAAAGAGGGAGACTCTGTAGCATCTGGAATGCTACTTGTGAAAATCCGACCTGACAATTTTATCTCTGCCTTGGATAGAACAAAGGCTAATTTTAGTCAGCAGGAGGCTAATTTATCACAATCACGTGCCGCATTGCAGCGATCAGAAGCCCAGTTCACTCAAGCTGAACAAAATTTTAAAAGACAGAAAACACTTTATGAGTCGAAAGCTATTTCTGATGCAGATTTTGAGCAAGCACAGGCAGATTACATCACCAGTCAAAAAGATTTGGAAGCTGCAAAGCAGAGTGTACGTGCGGCTGAATTTGTTGTAAAAAGTTCTCAGGCTTCCGTAGATGAAGCTTCTGAAAATCTGAGATTGACGAATGTTTACTCTCCAGTGAGCGGGATTGTTTCCAATCTTTTGGTAGAACAAGGTGAACGTGTGGTGGGAACTCAACAGATGGCAGGAACTGAAATGCTGACTATTGCAGATCTATCTAAAATGGAAGTTCGCGTAGATGTCAATGAAAATGATATTGTAAGATTAAGCTTAGGAGACACCACGATTATTGACGTGGATTCTTACGCTTATACTGGTAAAACTTTCAAAGGGGTGGTTACAAGTATAGCAAATACTGCCAATGAGAAAGCTTCTGCGGATGCTGTGACGGAGTTCAAAGTGAAAATCAGAATTTTAAATGACTCCTATCAAGACTTAGTGGATGAAGGCAAGAAATATCCATTCCGTCCGGGAATGACCGCTTCTGTGGAAATCCTCACAAATACTAAAAACGATGCTCTTTCTGTTCCTTTGGCTGCTGTGACTACAAGAGAACATAAGCAAGACACTTTAGTGGCTGGTACTACCCGCTCTAAAGAGCTAGTCTTTGTAAACGAAGGTGGAGTTGCAAAACTTAAAGAAATCAAGACAGGAATTTCTGATTTCCAAAATATCGAAGTACTGGAAGGACTGGCTGAAGGTGATCAAATCATCTCTGGGCCTTACTTTGTAGTGAGCAAAGACCTTAAGGAAGGTGATAAAGTAACTTCTGTGGATGGTAAAATAACTGCCGCCAAAAAAGACTAAATAGGTAAGGAATTGAAAAATTTCTATTGACTAAAAAGCCCTGAGAATAATTAATTCTCAGGGCTTTTTCCTCTCAATAGCTAGATAATCAATTACCATTTTTTCAACTGTGAATACACCAAGTGTAGAGGAAAACCCATCACATTGTAATATGAACCTTCAATCTTCTCCACTCCCATATAACCAATCCACTCCTGAATTCCGTAAGCTCCTGCTTTATCCATAGGCTTATAGTGATGGATGTAATGCCAGATTTCTTCCTCTTCCAGAAAGCGGAATGTCACGATTGTTTCATCCTCAAGCGTAATTTGTCTTTTTCTATCTCTAAATGTAACAGCCGTCATCACGGAATGTGTGGATCCAGAAAGGCTTTTCAGCATGTCAAAGGCATCCTCTTTTGTAGTTGGTTTTCCCAAAACATGGCCGTCCGCAATCACCACCGTATCGGAAGTTATCAGGATTTCTCCATCAGCTAACTCTCCCGGAAAAGATTCGGATTTCAGTTTAGATAAATAAGCAGCAACATATTCTGGCTGAATATCCTTTGGGATAGTTTCATCAACAGAATTTACCCGTACTTCAAATTGTATCTCTAAGCCCTTTAACAGCTCTTGTCTCCGAGGAGAATTAGAGGCAAGTATAATTTTTTTATCCCTCAGATTGCTCAATAAAGGCTCCATAATCGAATTCGAATTCATCTTGTTTAATACTGGCGAAAAGCAATCCGCCTAACGCCTTTGGATAGAAATAGGTGGATTTCTGAGGCATCACTTCTCCGCTTCTGCACACTTCAAGCACCTGCTCAAGTTCTAGTTCGCGAGTAATTAAAGCAAAACTTGCATTTCCAGTACGAACTTCCTGAATACACCTGGAGAAATTTCTCTCATACACGATCTGATCTGAATTCCTCTGATCAGCTACAGGAATACTTAAAATCCTATCAAATAGCACCTCATGTAGCACTGCCAAATCCAGCTTTCTAATACTCTCTGGCAAGTGAAGGTTAATCCGATCAATCAACTCTTCCTTCAAATGTAAAGTGTAGCTCTCCTCTCCTATTACTAACCCAAAGGTATGAGGTTTGTGAAAAGCATAAGCACCCAATTCTTCGGGATCAGCAAATTTTTTCACAGCAAACCATTTTTTGATCGCTTCCAAAAAGGAAGATGGAGAAAGTTTCAACCCATAAAATAAGCGGTGAGTCGGAAGTATTTTCAGGTGATTACCGCTGGTATTTGTTAGGTACATCAAATGATAATCAAAGCCTTTCCATCTCTCATTTGGTAGCTCTCCTCTCATCAATTTCCTGTATTCTATGGCTCCTTCGAGTCTGTGATGACCATCAGCGAGGATCACTTGTTTACCTTTTAAAACCTTCAAAAAATGACTGATAATTTCAGGTTCTCGAATGACTGCCAATACCTCACGGACCCCTTGGTAATCCTCTAGCTCATATAAGGGCTTAGATATGGCGTCATCCATAAATTGTTCGAGTTGCTCATCTGGATCTTCATACAAACCATGGGTTGGACTGGCCTGTATTTCTGTAGCTTTCAGAAGATCGATCCTGTCATTCACGGCAGATACGATCGTGTTTTCATGCCTTAGGATAACCTGCTCATTCCATTCGTAGGCTTTGATCTGTGCTATAAACCCTTTTCTGCAACGCTCATCACGCTCTCCTGGGACACGAAAATATTGGTAATACACATAGATTCCAGGCTGCTCATCCTGCTGGATAACCCCTTCAGCTTTCCAGCTTTTGAGTGTTTCAAGAGCTTTTTGTGAAGGGTTTTCTCCTTTGGGAACAGAAAGATGTATGCTATTCAATGGGTTTTCATAGAGTAATTGTCTTTGCCGGGCTGACACTACATCAAATAGTGGGGCTGTTAATTCTTCTATTTTAGGAGACAAAGCATCTGCATATCTCCAAGCTTTTAAAGGTAATATCTCGGCCATTCTAGAGAAGTCTGTTTTTCCAAGCGGAAGGCTTTCGAAAAGTTGATTCAGCTTTTAGGTTGCTCGCAGGCTTATTTTTGGAGAAAAACTCAACTGCCAAGGCAGACAACAATTCCATCTCAAAATCATTAATCTCCTCGTTGAGAATCTCAGGCTTAAAGTAATTCTCCACAAATTTGGTATCAAAAGCTCCGCTGACAAAAGCTTCATGCGTGATAGCAAATTTGCAAAAATCAAGTGTAGTCTGAATTCCTACAATCTTATAATCTTCAATTGCTCGAACCATCTTGCCGATTGCAGCATTTCTGTTTTCTGCGTAAGTGATCAGTTTCGCAATCATGGGATCATAATAGATAGGAATGTCCATTCCTTCTTCAAATCCATCATCCACCCGAATGCCCGGCCCCTGAGGACGTCTGTAAGTCTCGAGCCTCCCTATGTCCGGCAAGAAATTATTTCTCGGGTCCTCCGCATATACCCGGACTTCCAGCGCATGTCCACTGATCTTCAATTCGTCTTGGGTAAAAGAAAGCGGGTTTCCTTCAGCTATTAATATTTGTTCCCGAACAAGATCCTTTCCAGTGATCATCTCGGTTACAGGATGTTCCACTTGAAGCCGGGTATTCATTTCCAGAAAAAAGAAATTTAAATCCGCATCGACTATGAATTCCACGGTCCCTGCTCCATAATAACCACATGCTTTCGCTACACCCACTGCCGCCTCTCCCATGGCTTTTCTCATCTCTGGTGAA
>TARA_R110002012_G_scaffold84696_1_pt1 | contig 41242 bp, 41 predicted proteins | sample TARA_R110002012 | Tara Oceans TARA_R110002012 (sample SAMEA4396515) | marine metagenome | biome: Westerlies Biome; feature: [DCM] deep chlorophyll maximum layer (ENVO:01000326); material: water (ENVO:00002006), including particulate matter (ENVO:01000060) such as... | depth 40 m
AGCGGTCGGACTCGAACCGACACGTCTTTCGACAGGGGATTTTGAATATCCCACAAAATCAAACCCTTAGTTAGATAATCATAGCTATAACTAGACAGTTATACAAGCAACTATTACTCATTTATAGCCATTAATAGACCAAAAAAGACACTCATCTTCCCAGACCTTACCCAGATACACCTTTAAAATCAAAGCCCTATAAATATGTAGCTTTAGAAAAGCAACCACGGTCTTACGGTCTTTTCAAAACACACCCAATTATTAGTCGTATTTAGCACTAATTACCTCTTAACTTGTGCTGTTTAATATAGAGCCAGTTCCAAATTTATAGCATGCATTACCTCTACAACCTCAAATTTTTGTATATTTATTAAGCAAAAAAAATTTTATTTAAATTTATTTAAAAATAATTTTTTTTCTCTCTTCTGTTTGAATTCACCAAATAAAAACTGGTTTCCCATGGACGCGATACCCTTAACCAGTTTTTAAAATTTCACGCTTGTTTGAATGTGCACAATAACATAAGCAAATACAACGAGTTATAAAAAACAAACGTTTTACTTTTAAATTTACACCTGTAATATAGCTCCTGTCCTTAGGACAAAACGTTTATCTAAGAATGATTATTTAAACGAAAACTCTTTAACAATTTGGAACTGGAAAATTTGAGATGAGTAAGGTTATTAATTTTAACCGAGATACTCTGAGAAGACTTCGTAACGATGGCCTACCAGTTGGCAAGAAACAAGTTGAGTACCGCGACTCGAAAGAGGCTGGGCTTTGCTTGATTCAATACTCAACAGGTAAGCAGATGTACTACTTCATCATGTGCTTTCGTAAGCAACGGTTCAAAGAAAGGCTTGGAGACAGTGATACTTTTACTGTTCAAGAAGCAAGAATTTGGGCTAACGAGTTACGAGCAGCCATATTTAAAGGTGATAATCCAATCGCAACACGTAAAAAATCTGAGTTATTATTTTCAGAATTATTTGCTTTATATTATGCAGAGAAGAAAGATAAAAAAGTTTCTTCTAATGCTGATGAAAGTAAGTATCGATTGCACTTGGCACCAGTATTCGCAACAAAGCAAATCGGTTCGATTACTAGTGCTCATATTGAGAAATATCACGCTTTAAAGAAAGAAGAGTTAACACCTGCTACCGCTAACCGCCATCTAGCATTATTAAAAGCTATGTTTACATATGCAGTTAATAAGTTAGAAGTGCTAACTAAATCACCTGCTAGCGGAATCAAATCCTACGCAGAATTACAGAAAAAACGTAAGTATTTTGATCTTGAAGAGTTGAACCGCTTCTTTGCTGAACTAGATAATGAAGCAAATATTGAAGCTGCGAATATCATTCGTTTTATGGTGTTATGTGGAACACGTAGTTCAGCTACTCGTGACTTAAGACTTGAAAACTACGATGCAAAACTAGGTACAATTTTAATTTCTGTTGATAAGAACGGTACTGGTCAATATGTCAGCTTATCTGATAAGGCCAAAGCTATTCTAGAGCACCAGATTGCAAAATACGGTACCCAAGGTCGTGTTTTTAGAGGCGTTGATATGCAGTCTCGTATGTCAGACCCAAGCCGCGTTATGGCTAGAGTCTGTAAAAGTGCAGGATTACCTATCGCAGGAGTTCATTTATTACGTCATAGCTATAGTTTTTTAGCTTTAGAACGTGGAGTTAGCATTTATCAATTGATGACAGCCCTCAATCATAAGACCCTTAGCAGTACAATGGTCTACTCAAGTATCTCAAACAATAAACTTCGTCAAATCAATAACGATTTGGCTTCACAACTTAGCTTTTAAAGCTAAATTCATTAAATGCAAAACGACAGATAAACCTAACCTATCACGTTAGATTTATTTAACCATTGTCTATCTATATAAATTCCACAAGAAGAGTAGCTATCTGTATGTAATTGGGAGCAGATGTGAAAACACGTGTCCTTAGCGATAAGGAGTAATTTACAACTCAGTAGATTAGGAAGGATTTAGAGGAAATTGCCATGTATGAGCATTTTACATCCCCAATTAACACGGCATTCTGCCTTTAATTGGAATGAAAATATGAATGGAAAAAATTTCATACAATACGACCCTCTTACAGAGGTCAAAGTTAAACGCCACACATGGCTAACCGAACAGCAAGCAGCTAAATACTTAAATGTATCGGCATCGATGCTTGCTAAAAATCGGTGCTACAAGAGAGGATTAGAATTAATACCTTTTGTAAAATTAAGCAGCCGTTGTATCCGCTACGACAAATTGCAACTCGATACATGGTTAGAAGCACAGCTTCAAGCCTTTAACGAGGAGCAAGAAAAATGAACCTTACTCACTCGAACTCAAATCTAGCAATAAATGAGCAAGCTCCACAGCCTGCGGGGGTTTATACCTTCAACGACAATATGCTCATGGCCGACACTCAGAATAATATGAACATATTTTGTGATTGTGTTTTACAGCCTATTTTTAGAACTCGTTCAGTTGACGGCTTAAGTTATAACGGCTTAGTCTTTGAAACAATCGTTCACGATAATAAAGTTATTATCACTATTGATTCAAAGAAAATATTTAGTGGTTTTACTTCAGTGTTGGCTGATTTAGCAGACCAAGGTATTAATATACCTACCAATCGAGTTAATGACTTCAAACGTTATTTACAACAATGTAGTCAACTTAAGCTAACGGATCAGTTTATCATTGAACGTACTGGCTTTATTGATGAGTATTTAGCTTATGCCTACGGTGAAACAATCATCAAAGGTGAAACTGAAATACAAAATAACACTGCCTTTTGTTACCGCTCTCGTCAGGGTAAATCACCAGAAGGCTTAACAGTTCAAGGTACTTTAGAGTCATATAATAGTGAAGTGATCGACCAATGTGTTACTGACCCACTTAAGTTCTCAATTTGTATGGGGTTAGCACCTCCCCTAGCTGAACTCATGGGATTAGAAGGGGGGCTAGTTCATATTTTTGGTCCATCTGGTTCAGGAAAAAGCACCATAGCACAAGCAACGGCTTCAGTTATTGGCTCTGGCTCAGAACCTGGTGATGGATCAAAAGAGTCGTACATTAACTCTTGGTCATCCACCGCAAATGGTTTAGAAGTTTTGTTGTCTGAGCGTTCAGGAATGGGAGTTTGTTTAGACGAACTAGGAGCTTTTAAGCATAGCAAAATAAGCTCTGCGCTTTACAAGCTACTTTCTGGCTCTGGTACAAGTCGAATGACTTCTAACCTTAATAAAGCTAAGCAACATAAAGCATCAGTGTTTGGTATCAGTACAGGTGAGTTATCAATTGAAGATAAGGTTCGTCAAAGCAATGAAGTGCTAAACGCAGGTTTGCTTGCTCGTATGCCAAGTGTCTTGATTGAACCTTGCCATATGGCACTAAAGCACGAAACATTAGCTGAAACGGCTCAACGTATCGAAAATTTCAAAGATGCCTGTACTGAAAATGGTGGTCATTTAGCACAGTTATTCATTCAAGGCTTACTTGATGGCTTTGATACTAAGGCTGAACTAGAAGATGGCATTCGTGAACGATGGGAAGAGTGTGTTGAACGACTTGCTGACTACGCAAAAAATAGTATTCAGCGACGGGTCATTAGACGCTTTGCAATTGCTCTTGCCGCTGGTTTATTAGCCGCAGAGTTAGAGCTTGTACCTTGGTCAGAAGATGATATCACTAACGCTATTGTATTTATAATCAAACGCTGGTTAGTCAATGTGGAGATGGGTAAGTCTGATTTAGATAGAGCAATTGACCGCTTAAAAGATTGGATTCGAGCTAACTTTCATAAATTGCCTGACTCTACTGACGATAAGGTCAAAAGCGTAGTTGATGGTTATCGCTACCAAGGTACACACATCACTATCCTACCCGAGATATTTCGAGGTCTTTGCGGAAATGTTACACCAAGTCAAGTAGCTAATCGACTGAAAGAGCTTGGCGTACTTAGGTATGACAGCGGTAAGCTTCAATGTCGTGTAATGATACCAACCATTCGTAAACGGCAATACTTCTACTGCATTGACTGTCGCTTTATCGAAGATTGGTTAGAAGACGATGAAGAACCAGAAGATGAAGTAACGCCAGAACTAATTGATGAGATACTTGATAGCCATGAGGTCGTCATATCTGAACGGATCATCAAAGAAGGCATCACTCAGCCAGAACTTGATCCTTGTGACTACGATGAGAACGACAACGCGCCGTTGCTCAAACGTAAAGTACACAATTCAAAATCAAGCCTACCCCCTGAATAGTTTTTGAGGCTCCCACTTCATCCCCTATTCAACCCAACCAACATTTATTGCACCTACTGCACTGTATGGGATTTCGACCTAAACCCCGATTTCCCCTATCAGATTTCAGTAGACTAGATTTTAGAGAGAAAATTATGACTTACGAACGCACAGACCGAGATTTAGAGACTCCTTCCACAGACGTTGCTAATTATTACGGGAGGCAGAATAGAAATTGTGACCAATATGAAGTTGATGTTTGTTTTGGTTATTTTGACGAGGAGGAAAGAAAGCCTGCAATGATACTTAGATGCGGAATTCAAGACCTTAGGTTTAATGTTAAAACAGCTTACCTTTTACGCAAGATGCTCAAAGAAAATCCAGATTTATTAGATCACTTCCTAGATGATTGGCTATTAGAAAATGCAGCTCCAATAGAGCCATCGCTCGGAAGTTCTGGTAGCAAAAAACCTAAAAGACGTGTTGCTGCTAGACCAAAATAGTAATTCATTTTAACAATAACAAACTAAGCCCAAGGTTAATCGCCTTGGGCTTTTTTTGTTCGTCTATGCCACATTTTCTTCTTGCTGTGCCGCTTCAATAGCAAGAGATTCTCTATACTCTGCTGCCTCTGCTTTCATCGTCCAATGGACATCAGCAATACCTTGGTTATCGACCATTTGTTTTATTTCTGCTAGCGATGTTCGGAAAAACTCTTTTCTCGGATTCACTTTATTTACCGATTCTCGATTAAAGCGTCTATGTAACTCTTTCTCTAGAGTTGGGGCATCCTCACTGTACAACATAGCATGAACATCAAAAGAAAATGGCACTGATGCATCACCAAGCTCTTTCACTCGATCCAATGGCTCCAACCGTCTAGTCATTCCTATTTTAAATACATTTTCACCAAAGCTACCAACATTACTAATGACATAAACATGACCACGTCGTGTTTGCTGAGCCATAGAAAGTGCTCGTTGTCCTCTTTCTTCGGCTTCTTCTAACTTACCTTCTAAATCAGCTAATTGTGCTTCAAATTCTTTTCTTTGCTCTTCATTGGCATTAGCTAATTCTGCTCTAGCTTTTTCTAACGCTTTTTGAATCAAACGCTCTTCTTTTTCAGCCTCTTTAATTGCCTTTTCCATTTCTTTTCGAGCTTTCTCTTCTTCGCGAATCTGTTGTTTTATCTCACGTTGCTCAGCTAATTCAATTTGACGTAGTTCATGAGTAGAAACAGCCCACTTTAACTCTTCTTGACGAGCGTCCAAAAATGCTTGGTTGATTCTAGCACTTCTAAACGGTGCTCCGTTGTGATTTACTAATGCGAAGGCATCAATGATTTCTTGTTTAATTTTTCCAAAATTATCATGTTTTACTTTTGCTAATGCCGAGTCTACTTTTCCATTAAACGCATCAACAGCAAAATGAATTGCGTAGGTCTTTCTGTGCGCTTCAACATAATCACAATCACCAGCATGCCCCTGTTTAACCATATCTTTCACACGCTTTCGTGCTTGCTTTAACTGTGCGCCTGCATCTTTAAAGCTAAATTCATCTGCTAAGTCATCTAATACTGAATGGTTAGGAATGATGTAATCATCTTTGTATCCTTCGATCGTATTTTTCATGGCTCTAATTGCAGATTCATAAGAACCTGCTTTTAACTTAGCGTCATATGCATCTCCAGCAATTTCTTGTGCATTAGCTTTAGCTAATTCGATAATACGATTTGCTTCTTCATGTGCGTCATTTGTTAGAGTTACTACTTTTTCCTTAGCGTCCTTTAACTTTTGGTTAGCTTTAACGTTTAACTCTTTAGACTCAGCCTTTATATTCACTACGTCTTGTTCTGCATCTGCTATTAATTTGTCTGCCCTAGCATGGCTATTCACAGATACTTTATTAGCTTCTTTTTCAGCATTTGCAAGCAATCTTTCAGATTCATAACGATTGTTTTTAACTTTTTTCTCAACCTCATCAAGAAGTTGCTTGGTATGCGACTCCATATCTATAATGGGGCTATACTTATCATTTAATTCAGTAACTTTTTTCTTACTACGGCTGACTTCTTGTTTGCTCTCTTTCAATTGTTTTTTCAGTTCTTCTAGTTGCTCTATACTTTCTTCAAGCTTAGATTCTACTATTTTTCGTTTTCGCTTTGATAGCCATGCAAATATGAGCGGAGTTAAAAAAATAAGTAAAGTTATAATTACCGCGATAGCGCTTCCTGAGCCAGTTTGTTCCATCAAAATATCCTTTAATTTCATAGTAAAATGATCACTTTAATTAACTCTATCACTAACTTTAACTTTAGTCATATATTCAAAAAAACACTCGATTGCTTGACAAAACAGACAAAACACCACAACTGCTTGACAAATTCATGATTAACTCCGATAATGCTTGACGTATCTACTCATTTCACCAAAGGTTAATTTCAAATGAATAATGTTTTACCAGAAGAATACGTTCCAAACTTCACGAACGAACGATTAACGATCATAGCAGAAGCTTTACTCACACAATGCTATGAAACAGACAATGATCTTCAATCCGAAAATGATTCGGGCTACTCTGTAGGCTGTACGCGGTTTGATAGACAAAAGAATAAATTAAAGAATATGTCTCTCGAATATAGTTGGTTGAATATTTCAGATGGATCCAATCGATTAGTTATGAACGTAGATGGTGCACCATTTAGATTTACGAGGGATGATTATTTATCGCCTAAAAAATTATCTTCTGTTAAGATTTCGGATACTGAGGCTATACAAATAGAATCATACTTTGTTGGTTCTCAAGGGGCTTTTGATTGGGATGATGATACAAACTGCGAAGCAGAAACACCTATCAAATGGCGTTTCTTCATTGATGTTAGTGAATCAGCAGAAGTTGAAAATGAAAGAGATTATGAAATTTATTTCGTCGGTATGAATTTGTCAGACCAACCAAAATGTATATGGAAACTATCAGAGCATATAAGTGGATATGTAGCCCCAGTCGATAGTGATAAACCACTTCCTGTTAAATCGGCCGCAGCTAAAACGAGCTTACCTGCTGATATAATAGAGAAACTTGATTCAGATAAAGAAAATGAATAATCATAATATTACAAACCATGACTTTCTAAGTCACAACCTAAAGTTGGCTCGTATTTTAAACGGGCTAACTTTAGCTGAGCTAGCCGAAAAAATAGAGAAATCTAGGCAATACATTCACCAACTAGAAACAGGAGCAAGAACTCCAGCCCCTGAGCAATTACAAAGTCTAGCTGAAAAGTTAAATGTAACAGCAAATTTTTTTAGTGTTCCACCAACAGGAGTACTAGATGATACAAGTATTCATTTTCGTAGTAATCGGACTGCTAAACAATCTTCGAAGATTCAAGCTAAGGCTAATGTGGCTTTGTTTATTCGTTTAGTCGAATTATTATCAAAATATGTAAATTTTCCTGAAGTGTCTTTTCCTTCTTCTGATAAGGTTGCTTCTAACCTAGAGATTGAGACTATTGCTGAAAATGCGAGAGAACATTGGGATCTTGGATCTGGACCAATTGATAATATAACAAGAGTTGCAGAATGTGCAGGAAGCGTTGTGACTTCATTCCAAGGTGTATCAACTGAAGTAGACGCATTATCAAGTGTTTTAAGAAGGCCTGTAATAGTTAGAAATGACGCAAAAGACAGTCCTGGTAGATTGAGGTTTGATATAGCTCATGAAATTGGCCACTTTATAATGCATCAAGATATAATTACAGGATGCAAACATACCGAATCTCAAGCAAACAGGTTTGCCAGTGCTTTTTTATTACCCAGAAGTAGTTTTTCAAGAGAGTTTGTAGTTGGGCAACGTATGGATTGGCGTATGCTTAAAGAATTAAAAAAACGTTGGGGTGTTAGTAAAGCAGCATTATTATATAGAGCCCGTCAATTAGACTTACTATCGGAATCTAGATATAAGAGCAGTGTCATTACTCTTAGAAAATACGAAGCAAAAAAAGAAAAAGATGATTACTTAATTAATTTTGAAAAGTCAGAACTAATTTCTGATGCAATCACTAATTTCATAACCGTTTATGGAAAAACTGTTGATGATTTATTAGACGAATTAAATGTCAACACTTTACTTTTGAATAAGATTATTGACTTTAATATTTCAGAATTCATTGCTTTAGAGTCTAATAGTAACGTTATATCACTAGCCCAATTTGCCAATCGATAACATAAAAATGCCTTAGAAAGTATTTCAAACACATATCAATACCTTGGTTATAACCAAACTAATCGAGGTTTATATGCAAAAGAAAAAGTTCAAATTCACCAATGCCAGCATTAAAGCATTACCTGCTAACCCTGTAGATTCAAAAAGTACTGAATGCGAGTATGCCGACACTGAGATCATTGGTCTTAAGTGTTTATCGGGTAAGTCAGGCAATAAGCGTTGGATGCTGCGCTATACCATGGAAGGTAGAAAACATGCTATATCGTTAGGCCGATTTCCTGACTTAGATGTTACGGCTGCACGTAATATTGCCAAGAAGCACAAGGTACAGATTGCCGAAGGTATCAATCCCAAAACTAAACGTGATGGTTATCTTGGTATGCCTACTGTTGGTGATTTCTTTCACCAAACATATTTGCCGTTAGCGCAAAAACGTAAGAAGTCATGGAAAGATGATGTTCAGCGTTTCAATAGTTTTTGTGGTTGTATTGCCATAATCCCCTACGACAAGTTAAAAGCGATTGATGTACAAGATATTCAAAATCAAATGATGGTTGAGGTTGATGGTGAGTCGAAGTACAAACCAGCAACATGTAATCGAGTTATTGCGTTAGTAAAAACAATAGGTTCTTTAGCTGAGCGGTTACTTGATGTACCTAATGTAGCTTCTAGGGTATCTCAATTACCTGAAAACAATATGCGAACACGTTTTTGTTCTGTTGACGAAGTACGTCGAATCATCAAGGAGGCATTGGCTTATCATCACAAACCAAGTGGTGCCTACATTGCCATGTTGTTTCTAACAGGTTGTCGTGCATCTGAAATGCGCTTTCGTAAGTGGAAAGATATTAACTATCAGCAACGAACACTAACCATCGACAAAACTAAAAATGGTACACCGCACATTGTTTACTTAACGGATATGATGATGGCAATTTTAGATGATCTAACTAAAGTTGCTGGTAATGAGTTTATCTTTTCTGGCACCAAAAAGAACAAACCCGTTTGTGCGAGTCGATGGGCGTTTGATTTGATCAAGGAACGTGCGGGCATTGAAAACCCTAACGAAGTGGTATTCCACACCGCGAGACACTCTATTGCCTCTAACCTTTTAAGTCATGCAAATCAGACACATGCGGACATTCGTTCTGTACAAGAATTACTCAACCACAAGAGCATTCAAAGCACTATGCGATACGCCAAACTGAGTATTGAACGTCAGCGGCAGACTTCTGAAAGTATGGAGTCTTTACTTGAAAGCACTCAGTAACTAACCCTCTTTTATCCATATATCACTTCAATGATGAACCAAGCCAATACCTTTAACGGGTATTGGCTTTTTAGTTTCTACACGGAGAAAATTTATGCAATTACTCAAACACTGGCCTAGTGAAATTGCACTACCAGAAGAAGTTAAGCAAGCATTACTCACCCACCTAACAGAGCCATTTGGTGACGAAGAAAGTGCAAAAATATTTTGGCTAGAATATCCATCCATGATCGTTATTTTTGATCCAAATGATCCTCTTGGCTCAGTTCAATGGCTTAACGACGAGCTTCAACACCAAATCGAGTTTGCTCAACTCAACCCTGAATATTCAGACACTTTAACTTTAGGTTACAACATCAAATTATCCATCACCTCTGATGCTGGTAATGGAATTTATCTAGTATCAGCCGAGGGTACCAATGGCTAAATTATCTCACGACAAAGCATGGGGTAAATTTAAAAAGATCAAAGGTTTTAAAAACTTGATCGAATGTGCGTTAGTACTTTATGCCTTGGTACTTGATGGTGATACGCCATTGTGGGTTAAGACCCTAGCTATTTCTGCACTTATTTACCTTATAACACCTGTAGACACTGTTCCTGATTTCATTCCTGTATCGGGTTTAGCTGACGATCTCAGCGTACTTGTAGCGGCACTAGCTTCGTTACAGACACAAGTAAAACCTCATCACAGAAAACAAGCACAAAACCTGTTTAATCAACTTTAACATTAGCCAACTAGGAGAAAATATATGGCGACTAAAAAGAAAACTGATGCTCAAACAACTTCAAAAAGTCCTGTGCAAACAGTTACGACCACCTCAAACGAAAGTAGCAACAAAACTGCCACAGAGAAAGGTTCAATTGTCGAAACTCATGTTGTGTTAGTTGATGGCAAGGCAGCAAAGTTAAGCACCAATAAACGCGGCTTTGTTACTTTTACCTTAGCGACTTGTATTGATTCGGGAGAGCTTGAACTTAGGCTTACTGGTAATGATGGTGGTGGACTGCATTCGAAAGAATGGTTATCTGTTACAGCTATTGTTGATGTTCTTAATGTACAAGTAACTGACAAACCGTTTAAATCTACGGTGTTCAAATCAGTATTTAAAGGAGCAAGCGCCAATAACGCTTCTTTCCTTGCCGCGGTATTGCGTTCAAAAGATATCAACCTGATAGTTTCAACAGAAAAATCACAGTATTTACATATGATCCCTAATAATTATGAGAGCGTGAGAGATCAGCTACTGGCTAAAGCTTCTGCTAAATAGTTTATCAAACCACTTCATACTGTACCCCCTGCACTAGCACCATCTAGTAAAACTCAAAAGGAAATCATTATGCAACTAACGTTCAGTACTGAGCAGTTGTGTTTCCCTGTGTCTGATAAGCTCAAGGAAATACTACAAACTGTGGTATCAGCGGTACCAATAAGCAAACAAGTTCAAGCTGTAACAATTATTTTTAGTGATACTACTTACTCACCAAAATTGGGGGGCTTTCACCCTGTCGAAATACGGTTGTTAGTATCAAAATTAGTGTTTCAGTTCGATTACATTACTGATTTTAGATACCAAGGACATGGTGATATGAGCGAGTTAGTTAAAGAGATCGATTTTAACTTTGTTGCTCAAACCACCTTTCACTTATATTCAGGTGATCACAAAGCTGAAAATACGGTAGCACTGTTTAACCTTTGGCAAACCAACTTTATAGAATATGTAGAAATGGAAGTTTTCACTGTTGAAGTTACCGAAAGTTAACCTCAAAAGAACGGAGGAAGACCGTAGTTGTTCTCAGCTACGGTTTTCATTGTTTTTATTTTACTCTGTAAGTGTTGGTACTAAAGGATTTAACTAGTTTAGCTGTTGTAGTAACGCAACGGATTCAGCATCCGTTGTTATTTTTGTAAATTTTCACTTGCATTTATGCAATAGTGAGTGCTAACATAAATTTCGTTGTCTCGCTCAGTGAGCTAAATTAATCTAATCACAGATTAAAAAACCTCATTAGTTCCAACCACCGTTCTGGTGGAGTTAATAGACCCTTTAAATACAATTAAAAAGGTCTAGTAAAATGAAAATCAAAATTAATACCCCGTCTACTCTAATCGTTAATGCTATCAATACTTATCTTGAAGTTGTCGAAAATGGCAAGCACATTGACTATGATACAGTCTGGCTTGAAGAAGGCATAACAGTCCCAATTCCTGCTGTTGCTGACACTAGCAATATTATGACGGACGATCCTGATGAAAATATTGATATAATGCATGACTATTTCAATTGCTTTGCTGGATATGAAGAGATTGAATTAATCACTAACTGCGGATGGCTAGAGAATTATTTACCAACCAAAGAAGTGATTAAAATGGGTGTAACTAGTATACCTACACCAGTTTATTCTGTGCTAGAGAAGTTTGTTACAGATGAAAAAATTAACTCTATGGATATACCTTTTATCATAAGCTGTTTAGTAGCATTTGTTGGTCGTAATGATAAGCTTGGTAGGCGTGATGAAAATAACTCGATGGAAAATTGGTTCGTATCTCGTTTTAAATTTGATATAGAAAACTGCTTTAATACTTAGTAGCAGCTAAGTTAAAGCCGTAGTGATATTGTACTGCGGCTTTTTATTATCAAAATAATACCAATTACAGTTTTAACACGTTTCATACGGATTCAGTATCCGTCGACTTTAAGTTTTGGTTTCTGACCCCATTTGCTATATATAAATAGAGAATTGGAAAATCAAATGGAAAAGCAATATTTTGACTTAATAGAATTTGACGATGATCACATATGGGCTGTTGATAAGATAAATAACATTAAAGCCCCTGTAGATATTAAATGCCTTGGGCATGACGACTCAGATGGAAAAGTTGTACTTCAACAAGATTCAGGTGGTTGGTGGTATTCACGTGATACTTTTAAACTACAAGAAGCTAAAGATTTCATGGATAGAATCTTAAAAGAGGTTAGCGAACTTAGTAGAAAAAAATACATAATTAGTTAATATATTAAGCTCAAATGTTCACTTTACAGAAGGAATTAAATGTTGAAACATAGCCCAACAAGAAGAACACAGACATCTTCATTAGTGCACTGGAATTATTTTCTGTCTATTGAAAAAGACGTACTAGAGCTAAGTCGATTCATAGAGTTTTCTGGCTCAAATTTAAATACATATTCAACAGAAATAGCTCGAATTTTAATGTCTGCAACTCAAGAATGTGATGTGTTGCTCAAACAAGTATGCCTAAACAGCCACAGTAATGAGCAAGGATATAGAGCAGACATTCCCCAACAGCATCCGCTTTTTTGTGATCAAAAAGTACTGCTACCTAGGTACGATTTATCTTTTACCCCTTTTACTGAGTGGAAACAAGGAAAAACCCCCTCATGGTGGACTGCAAATAATAAAGTTAAACATGAGCGACATAATAAATTTGAAATGGCATCACTTGAAAACATGCTTAATTCAGTTTCAGCTTTACTACTCTCAAACATTTATTACTACCATAATAAAAATAAGTTGAGAGATATTTCGCAAATTCCAAGTTTATTTGACGCTGAAGGTTTAATCGAAAGTGTAGAATTCACTACTCTAGGAATAGCACCTAATTACGTTGTGGCATAGATGTAAAGCACTAATAACTTGGAGTTACTCTTGTTAACCCAAGTTATTAGACAATTTCATCTATACAAAAATATTTAAATAAGACGATATAATTTTGGCGGCATGATGAGGAAAAAGAGCCGCGCCCCCCAGCGATAAAACTATAAAAACAACTAAAAAAGTGCTGATTTTCATATATGTATCTGAAGTTTTCGATTTTATCTCTAGCTGAGTTTTAAACTCTTTAGATTTCTGTGATAAGGACGCTTTCGACAATGATAATTGTTCCTCCAAATTATCATGATGATCAATAGACGCACGTTTAAAGTCTTTATATTGCTGACTTTTTTCACTTACAATTTTATTTAACTTATTTTTATCACTATTTACTACATTGATCATATTAGTTAATTCAATTATTTCCTGTTGTTTGTTTTTCATATCGCTCATAAATTGAGCTTGAATCATTTTATGAGCTCTAGTAGAAATAGGATCTACAATTAGTTTTGCTCCTATCCCTTGTGAAAACCATTCAATTAAGCTCTGTAAATGCCTATTTTCTAGATTTTTATTCCAATTATCCCCATGCTTCCAATCTGAACGTTCAGCTGGAAATTGCCGAGATGATTTATCTTCAATCACAACTTCAATTACAGGTATATTATGAAACATGAAATCTTCTTTTTTATATGATTCACATTCATGCGTATAAGTTACTTCAATTGCTAGCTTTCCTCCCCATTTATCATACATTTCATGAGTTTCATCAAATGTACAAAGTATGTCTGGGTAATATATCGCACCATTTGGCAATTTTAGAAAAGGTTCTCTCAGAACATCTTCAAAATCAAATTCCAAATTGAGGTTTGTTTCTTCATCAAAAAAGCGCATTGAAGTTAAACTCGATATAGCTTTAACAGCAAGTCTATGTGACATAGATTCATCAAAATTTTGATCAAACTCACTTGTAATTTCAGATTTGTCTCCATAACGAGCAAACATTTTAGCCTTGTTCTCACCATAATCTACAACTCGAACTCTATACCTTCTATCAGGATCTTTATGGAGACTCATGTATTCTCTTTTATCATGCTTAGGTTTGTTATCTGTTCTGATTCTTATCGCATTATCAATGGTTACTAACAAAGGTAATTTAGTCTGAGGATCAACCTCATATTTTTTACTAATCTTATCTCTTACATAGGCTTCCTTGGGTCTACGAACCTTTACCATGATCACTTTCCTTATAAACTACTGTAAACAGTATTCTACTTATCAAAGTGGAAAGATCAGCAATTAAGTCACTATTTCAACAATTAAAAATGATAGATTTCTATTATTTAGATAATTGATCAATCGAAAACTGTAATTCGTAGACTAGCGACTGCTTCAGCTCACTTGGTGAGAGTATCTCTATATCAGGTAACCAGTATTTGAGTATGGGGATGATTTGCTTTTTATCAGTGATGGTTGAAGTAACTAGCAAGCTATCATCATCTAGCACTTTTAGTAATTGTTGCTCTGGTAGTAATAACGTATTGCTGAAATGACTAGCGATAGCACTGTCTATTTTCAGTACCACTTCAATAGGTTTGTCGGTTAACCAAAGCATGGACGAATTTATTATTTCACTATCAATACTTTTGCTACGTGTGAAGTTTAGCTGCGTTACAACTACTTCACTTAGGTTCGCTACTTTAAAAGATTTGAGCATGTCATTGTGTATAGCGGCTAAATACCACCAACCTCTATCGTTTACCAAGCGATAGGGGCTTACTTTTTGATACTGCTGTTGCTTATATGTGAAGCTTGTTATTTGAAGATTCTGAATTGCTAGTGTCAGTGACTTGAAGGTTGCTTGGTAGTTAGAAACATCTTCAACTTTCATATCACGAAACAAAAAAGGTGGTACTTCGTTATTTGATAGCCTGCTGAATGATAGCGCATCATAGGCAGGAAATATTTCAGACAAGCCCAACATATCAAGTACAGGTTTAATGTCAGACTTACTGCTTCTGCCTAAGTATCTAGGGTTTAAGTAGTAGGTTGAACCAGTACGCTGTATTGGCAAGTAGCCTAACCTTTCATTTAGGTCACGGTGTAATGTTCGAACCGACACCCCGTAATCTTGAGACAACGTTTCCAGCACTAATCGCTCACCCATATTTAATCGGGTGAGTATCAATCCTAGTCGCTTGGCAAGAGTATCGTGTGTGTGCATCCACATAGTTTATCTGTCGCACCTGCAAGGGCATGGCGAGAAAAAATAAATATTTACTCAGTTAAAGGCATCACGCTAACGCTTTTGTTATCAGCTAGGTCATGCGTACCAAACGTTTCAATTTACTTTAACTTTTTAACACCAACTCGCCACCACCTGACGATCTAGGCAGTTACAATTTCAATCAACTCGCTCTTTTATCTGAGCAAAAAACTAAAAAGGAATATTCACAATGAAAGACAGTACAAAAAGATACTTAGCTGCATTAAGCGCGCTAGTGTTATCAGGCTACTTCGGGTTTGTATCGTTCACTGAACTTGGAAAAGGTAATTTAGGGTACTTCTTCTTTGGGCTTTGTTTTGCTATCGGTATGGCCGCAACGCTAGTAGCAATATTTAAAAAGCCTACTAATGGAAAGCTATACAATACTGCGATTTTACTGGGTGGTTTACCCTCATTAGGATTCATAGGTGTATCTATATGGTTCATGTTTGATGGTTCATTCAAACCAAGCCATCTATTTGCGCTAATTGTTGGTGTTGTAGGGTTGCTAACAGTCAGCATTGTTATTGCTAAAGATGAAGAAATTGAAGCCTCAGTTGAAGCCAATGAGTAATGGATACGCTTATTTATTTTGGCCTATTTGTCGCTCTTGTTATTGCCTTAATCAAAGCAGTAGATAATCCAAAGACTGCTATAGCTGCGGCGTTTCTACTTTTATTTCTCGTTAAGTGTGTGGGGTAACTATGTTATCGCTATTATTGAGTTTTATAGTTTTTATTGTTGTCACGCTTATTGTAGGGGCACTATTGGAGCTACCACCTAAAGTCACATTATTTGGTTTTGCTATTGGTGTGTGGTGGTTATTTTTCTGATTATAGAAACTAAAAAGCTAACCTGTAATGGGTTAGCTTTAAGTATTTTTATTTTAAATTTAAAGGAAATCGACTGTAAAGAATATAAATCAGCGAACAAAAAACCAACAAAACTATTCTCTTTTTAACCAAAAACCTCACAAAATAAAATCAATTTAAAATTTTTTAATTATTTTTTTGTATAAAAAACAACCATAAAAGACACTATTTTTAGGTAATATTGATCTGTTTAACCACCATTCGTCCAATACTTTTCAGTGTTCCCACATAAACCCCCTATCTGATCCAAGACATACAAACTTTTAGACATACAACCGTGGATGCGACGGCACTGAACGAGTTCAAAGGGGAAAATAAAATACTTTAATTACATTGACTTACGGAGTTTGAGTGTAAACATATGGTTTGCTAAAATAAAAAATATAGTGTTTAATTCACCGTGCTTGGCCAGGCAGTTATTTAAATTTATATTAAAGAAAGGTACATAAAATGAACGAATTACTAGATACTAATACTAACTTAGGTAAGCCTGAGAATTTCGAAGCACTTGTAGGGAATAGCTATTTACCAGTTGAAGTAGATGATGAACAAAGAGCTGAGTTTTTAAACACTTTGAAAGAAGGCGTTAAGCTTCTTGAAAAAATTATTAAAGAAGGCGATCATGAGCATGACTATAATGAAGTTTGTGCTGACACATGTCAGCTATACCCTACAGATCCAACTAAAAGTTCTCTTATTGATGAAGATGATTATGATCCAGAAGATCCTGTGTCTTATTTAGAAGTTGTCTACTCAAATACTGGCGCATTTGAAGTTATTCTAAGCTCCTTAGGTAATTCAGATGTAAAAACAACTGTTATCGATAGCTATGGAGAGCGCAATATAGCGAATGATACTATGTTGCATAATTTGTGCTTATCTGAGGCCATTTATGCTGCTTTAATGGACTTTTGGTTAGTTCATAGTCCTAACGCCTATGATATGCCATTTGTGATTAATTTATTACTTAATGCAATTAAAGATAGTGAATCCCACAAGAAAGGTGAACACTTAACTTCATCTTTTGAAAAGGCACTAATACAAGATATGGCAACTATAGACTCAGAGTTAACTTTTTCAAGCTGCTATTCAAAAGAAGTCTATGAGGGTGAACCTCTTATCAATTGTTTACCAATGTAAGGTTTAGTGATTGCTATTCGATAGAGTTAATTTAAAAAGCTAACCTGTAATGGGTTGGCTTTTTACTTTATTAGAGACTTTCCTACTCTATAGACATTAAGGTTTATTTAACTATTACAACAGAGATTAGATGGATTCAGTATCCGTCCACTCCAATATAGTGAATATAACGTCACTAAAAAATGACCATGCTGGGGTTAATCCCCCTGACTCACTAAGGCTACATTATCTAGTATTTCACTATCTTTAAGTTGGTTGTATAGGTCTAGTAAAAAGCTTTCAATTACATCGATACAGTTATCAATGTACTCTCTTTCTATTATTATTTCTGAATAATGGTTTGAGTAGATTCCTGCAGTACTATCCACTGTGTTTTTTAACTTATTTTCTGATCTTGAGCCATTTATAATGCCTTCATTATGAACCAAACAATTACGAACAAGATTCAACGCTACCAACTTAGACCAATCACCATTAAGTACGTCGAAGTCAGCACCTGCGAAGTTGATAAGATATGATTTAGCTCTCACGATACCTTCACCGCGAAGTTCTGATAGATCGATATTATAGTTTTTCAATTTATATAAGCTTCTACATAGTTTATTCATAGAGCTTTCCAAAAAAGAGTACATAGTTACAACTGTTGAACTTCTAAATAAGGGGACGTTGACGCTATCTATTTCTTGGTACATTTCACCAAAATATTCATGAGCGTCATTCTCTTCATCATGCTCAATTAAGTTAATAGCCTCATGGTAAGATTCTTCGACACTTTGCTTATCGGTATCAAACTTTTGTTCAAGTTGTAAAGTATATGACCTAAATTCTTCTAACCTACTTTTGGTTTTCATAGAAGTTAATGTAAATAAGTATTTATGAGTTGATTGATTTTTAAGATTAGTAAAGTTATTCAAAGTGATTCCTTTTATTGTTAATTAGCCTATTCCATTTCGTCATTCAACTTTTTCCAAAGAGGTTTTAATTGGCTCTTTATAGTTTTGCTATTCATTATTTTTGCAGCTCTAAGACCATAGGTAACAAAATTTCTTGACCCCAAATGAGAATATTTTCTATAGAGTTTATTTTTAAATAAGTTCTTTGTTTCATCGCCTCGCTCAAGCTTCAAATGATTTCGTTTTCTCATCGTTGCTTTCGCAAGCCTAACGCCTTTGCGCATTCTTTCTGAATATCTAGCTAAGGAAGTTGAACGCAGATAAATATTTACGCCATCAAACAAAAAACCTAGGTACTGCAACGGTTGTTCTGAATGTAATTTACCGTCACCATTCATCTTAAAAGTTCTAAGTTCAGTTTTATTTACATTGATATCTACTTTCAAACTTTTAATAGCTAAACGAGCATCACCAGCGACCTTATCTCGCTCCTCTATTGGCACAATAAATAGCATATCATCACAGTATCTAAAATACTTACCGTTAAATTTTTCTACGTACGCTTTCATTTTAGAATCAAAATCTATCATGTAGATATTTGATAATAATGCGCTAATAGGCGAACCTTGAGGAATTCCATAATTATGAGCATTCGGCTTTATTAAGCCTGAAGCTCTAACTTTATTTCTAAAGTCATTTGGGTCACAAACTCTCACTCTTCCATTTTTAGGGTTGTTTGAAGATATATCGAGTAAATTATATAGCTCTAACTTATCCACAATGGAAAATTTAGTTAATGATTTAAATACGTTAAAATGATCTGGTGATAACTTTTTTTCACCAAGGAGGTTAGCCCATTGATCTTTTAAGATAGCATGATCTAACTTGTCAAAAAATTTGGACAAGTCTAAAGCTACAACACCACATTCACCAAAATCGTTAATACTTAAAAAAGCTTCATGTGCGAACTCAATGTTACTCTTCCCTAACGATCGGAAAGCAAGAACATTATCACTTAAACCTCTATTACTTAGCTCTTTCTCGTATAAGGACGATAATAGATTTGCGTAATAACCATAGATGTGACTATCAACATGTGAAGAATATGAAATTGGTCTCTCTTTTAACTTGGTCTCGATAGCTCTTGTCTTTTTATCTTGTTTGATTTTTTTCGTTTCAACCGAATAGTTAATCAATGGATAAAAAGAATGCTTTGCAACTTTCTTTGGGCTACAGACTATTTTTTTTGCTGTATCAAAAGATATTGGTCGATCAAAGTGGAGATATCCACGAGATCTAAACCATGGATGTGGTTTAGTAAACTTCACTATACTTCCTTGTCTAGCAAAACCGGAGCTGGCTATGAAATGCGGCCATTCTTAACGCCTAACTCCGGCTTAACCAAGTGGTCTTTCTCCAACCTTCTCACCCACTTAAAAAGCGAGCCTCGCCGCGCCTGTTAGAAATGAATTATACTATTACTATTACCGTGGAGGTATCAATGAAGACCCTGTTCCAGATATTGTTATCAATCTTATCTTTGGTTTCCCTTGGGATTCCGCAAATAGGACTTGACAACCTGTAATGTTCCTCAGTGTCAAATACACTAAGCATTTAATATCATAAAGGAAATCATAGATATTTCAATATAAATCTTATCGGTTATATTTTAAGAATTTATAATACCCAAAGACAAGAAGAAGACCAGAAACAGTCTCAGTTGCTAACGTGTCCTACCTAAAGACCTAGAGTATTAATGTTATTGGTTATGTTGAAATCGCTAAGGCTAAGTTACCTGTAGGTAGTTATTATTGGACAGTAGTAGACGCATATCTACCCAGAAATTACCCAGACGCAAGACAGGATATGAACCTAAGCTACCATTAGAAGTAACTTTTATTTGATTTTTAGTGAAATATTCAAAAGAAAAAATACAGAGGTATACTAGCCGTTTCATCATATTTCAGGTACAAAAAAACCGACATTGAAAGTCGGCTTGTTTCGTCATAGCCCTTTAGAAATAAGGGAGTAATGGTACCAGCGGTCGGACTCGAACCGACACGTCTCGCGACAGGGGATTTTGAATCCCCCGTGTATACCAATTTCACCACGCTGGCATTACTACTTCTATAACTTCAAATTTTATGCTGTCCGTGCAAAGGATTTTGAATCCCCCATGTATACCAATTTCATCACGCTGGCATTTCTTTTCTATCACTTCAAATAATGCAGAACATTACGAAGAGGCAGGCATTATACGAAAAATTAAACGCTTAGCAATAGTTTTTCTTGGATTATCGCTCAACTGCCGTATATTTGTGCATCAGACGAATTAATTATTTAATTAAGTTTATTTTATAAGCAGCAATTTAGACAAACTTTGTGGTGAGCATAGCTAGAGTATTAATTATCTGTGGTTACTTATACTTTTATTATCCTTTTGCTAAACTAGCGCAAATTTTATCACTGTTCAGCATATGTCATTAGTTAAAAACTCTTTATTTCCACGGGCAGGCTTTCGCCGTCGCATCGCGTCTTGGCTTTATGATGCTTTAATTGCTATTGCGGTATACATGACTGCTGGCGCGGCTTCATTTTTAATCATTTCCTTGCTGGTACATTTTGGTGCTTTTGATTTACTAGGTTATGAGCATTTAAGCGACACCATTACCAATACCTATTGGTTGTTATTACCCAACGAACTATGGAAGCTAGGCTGGGTGGCATTTTTCTTTATTTGGTTTTGGTCGAAAAGCGGCCAAACCTTAGGGATGAAAGCATGGCGATTAAGAGTGCAAAATCAAGATGGTAGTTTAATAACTAAAAAAACCGCTATAAAGCGCTTATTGCCAACGTTATTTGGTTTTGGCAACTTTGCAGTACTCGTTGATAGAAAAAACAAGTTGAGTCTACAAGACCGTTTAACTGGCACTGAAGTGGTATTGTTAACCCTTGAAGCTAATCGAGGCAGGTTATAATTCAACCTAACTTAAATAACTAAAACGCGCAGCTAACTCGCGCGTTTTTTCAAGAAATAAAGGGCAACGGAAACAAATATCAAACTTGGCATAAAAGCGCCAAATACGGCAGGTAATTGGTAAACTAAACTTAACGACCCTAAAACTTCGTTAACAATAAAAAATAAAATGCCTGTTGCCACCCCCATCATAATTCTCGCGCCCATCGATACCGATCGTAAAGGGCCAAAAATAAAAGATAAGGCTACTAGCAGCATAACCGCTAAGGTGATCGGTTGTGCTATTTTGCGCCAAAACGCCAATAGGTATCGACTCGGATCTTGCTTGTTAGCTTCAAGATAATCTAAGTAATCATTTAAACCTCTTAACGATAATGACTCTGGCTTAACCGTCACAACACCTAATTTATCTGGTGTTAACGTTGAAGCCCAAGACATAACCGGTTGGCTTTCTTTACTTATCTCTTTAGCTGCTATTTTCGTCTCCACTACATCGCGTAATTGCCAAGCATTTTTTTGATAAACAGCGCTTTTAGCCGACACCCAACTAGACAGTTTAAGTTGCTCATTAAAGCGATAAATTTGAATGTTCTTCAAGGAGCCTTGATCTTGCACTTCACCAATATGAACAAAGTAGTCTCCATCTTTAGCCCAGGTTCCGCCAGAAGAAGAAATTAAACTGCCACCAGAAATTGCCTGCGCTCGAACTTGTCGAGCAGCTGCTTCACCTTGCGGCGCAAGCCATTCTCCCACGGCCATACTCACCACAATTAACAACAAAGCAGATTTCATCACCGATTTAATAATATCAAGTCGTGATAAACCAGCAGCTTGCATCACCACTAATTCACTGCTGCTCGCCATCATTCCCATACCAATCAAACCACCAATTAAGGCAGACATAGGGAAAAATAACGACACATCTTGCGGAATAGCGTACAGCACATAAAGCGCAGCATGGGCAATATCATAATTTCCCTTGCCGACAGATCTTATTTGTTCAACAAATTTAATAATGCCACTTAGGCTTACAAACACAGCTAAGGTAAGAAAGGTCGTAGAGGCAATTACACGACCTATATACATATCTAAAATACGCATTATATTGCCTCCTTATTTTTTGCTATTTTTGCTTTAAGAACCCGGCCGCTTTTACGACCTTTAAATAACAAACTAAAACCTAAAATAAGGACTAGAAAATGTACGGGCCATAAGCCAATATATTGAGGAACCGAGCCTTTTTCAATACCTGAACGAATCGCGGTTAGTAATAAAAAGTAACTTAAAAACAATAGTAACGCGGGTAGCATTTTGCCAAACTTGCCTTGTCTTGGGTTCACGACACTCAAAGGCACCGCAACCAAAGTCATGATGATACAAGCTAATGGAAATGCAATCCGCCATTGGCTTTCAGCACTCGCTTCAGGACTTTGTTCCTGATAAAGCTCTGCGGTTGTTATAGCGCTGAGTTTACGGCGTTTATGTTCAACTTTTTGATCTTGTATCTGAATATAGTATTTATCAAAAGCAACCTGGCGAAATTCTTTGTTTTTTATGTCATTTTGATAACGAGTGCCTGCTGAAAGAATCAAGCGTTGGGAGCCGGTTTCTTCTTCAACAACCTGCCCCGTAGCAGCATAAACCAAACTAGAATCGATAACGCTAGCGTTTGGTGTATCTTGATCAGGTAACTGAGCAACAAAAACTTTTTCAAAGGTATTATCATCACGATTTTTTTCATGGATAAAAACCACGGCTTTTTTGTTGCCGGTGGTTTGAAAACGCCCAGCAATAAGTGAACTGAGCCCTGAGTCTGCGGCAATTTGATCTTTCACTTGGTATTCATATTCAGCCGCCATAGGCGATAAATACAAGGTGAAAATGCCGGTAATAATGGCGGTAACAAACCCTAATATCAGCGTAACACGTACTACATACCATTCACTTACACCACAAGCATGCAAAACGGTCATTTCATTTTCAGCGTAAATACGACCGTAAGCTAGCAAAACCCCGAGAAAAAAGCTTAATGGTAAAATCATACCGGCAAGATCAGGTATTTTAAGACCAATAAAGGTCATCACTAAATGCCCTGGAATACCGCCTTCAGATGCATCATCTAGCACGCGAACGAATTTATTACTGATAAATATCGTCATAATAACGAGAAATACCGCAAGCTGGGTTTTAGCAACTTCTTTGAGCAAATAACGAAATATAATCACAAAGTGATCCTATAAAAACTTTCTATAAAACATGGTTTTTTTCTGACATACAGCCATTTTTTCAGTAAACTTGTCATTTTTAGCATTAAATTAAATGTAAGCTTACAGGTAATGCTGAGCAATCCGGCTATAATTATAGCCCTTAGCCGAATACATTTAAAAGTAAGCTTAGCGATTAATTACTGTTTTTAGCAAGCTAATTAGTATATTTACAATAAAATATACGCATTTGAGTCAAATTAGGAGACATCATGGAGTTCAGTGTAAAAAGTGGCAGTCCGGAAAAACAACGTAGCGCCTGTATTGTCGTCGGTGTTTTCGAGCCTCGTCGTTTATCAGCTATCGCTGAGCAACTCGATGAAATTAGTGAAGGTTATATTAGCAATTTATTGCGTCGTGGCGACCTAGAAGGTAAGTCAGGTCAAATGCTATTATTGCATCACGTACCCAATATTTTAAGTGAGCGTGTTTTGTTAGTAGGCTGTGGTAAGGAGCGTGAATTAGATGAACGTCAATACCGCCAAATTATCAGCAAAACCATTAATACGCTAAATGAAACGGGTTCAATGGAAGCGGTATGCTTTTTATCTGAACTGCATGTTAAAGGTCGTGATACTTACTGGAAAGTTCGCCAAGCGATTGAGGCAACTCAAGATTGCCTTTACAGCTTTAACAGCTTAAAAACCCGTAAAGAAGAGCCTCGTCGCCCTTTACGTAAAATTGTTTTTAATGTGCCAACACGTCGTGAACTGCCTATTGGCGAACGTGCTATTAGCCATGGTTTGGCGATAGCTGAAGGTATAACAACCTGTAAAAACGTTGCTAATATGCCACCTAATATTTGTAATCCAGCATATTTAGCTGAGCAAGCCCGTATTCTTGAAAATGATTACGATAATGTCAGCACACAAATCGTTGGCGAAAAAGAAATGGAAGAGCTTGGCATGGGCTCATATTTAGCTGTTGGTCGTGGCTCAGTTAATGAATCATTAATGAGTATTATTAAATATAATGGTGCTGGTGATGATTCAAAACCACTAGTATTAGTGGGTAAAGGCTTAACCTTTGACAGCGGTGGTATTTCATTAAAACCTGGCGCAGGCATGGATGAAATGAAGTATGACATGGGCGGCGCAGCAGGTGTTTTAGGTGCTATGCACTCATTAGCAGAACTTAAATTACCGATTAATGTTATTGGTGTATTAGCTGGCTGTGAAAACATGCCGAGCAGTAATGCCTATCGCCCAGGTGATATTTTAACCACAATGTCAGGACAAACAGTCGAAGTATTAAATACTGATGCTGAAGGCCGTTTAGTATTATGTGATGCATTAACTTATGTAGAACGCTTTGATCCTGAATTGGTGATTGATGTTGCGACCTTAACGGGTGCGTGTGTCGTGGCTTTAGGTGCGCATGCAACCGGTTTACTAAGTAGCCATAACCCATTAGCACATGAGCTATTAAATGCTTCTGAGCAGAGTGGTGACAGAGCTTGGCGCTTACCTTTATGGGATGATTATCAAGATCAACTCGAAAGCCCATTTGCTGACTTTACTAATTTAGGCGGTAAAGAGGCAGGTACAATTACGGCGGCTTGTTTCTTATCTAAATTTACCAAGAAATATCATTGGGCGCACTTGGATATTGCCGGAACAGCATGGCGCGGTGGAAAAAACAAAGGCTCTACTGGTCGCCCGGTAAGTATGCTGACGCAATTTCTACTGAATCGTTCTGGCGCTGAACAAGGCGAATAGTTCTCACTGAATTAGTTACTACGCGGAATAAGTCATGCAAACGCAAGCAATGTTCTACAGTATTGAAGAGCAAAGTAAAATACCCGGTGTTTCTGAGCAACAGTTACACTTGCATTATGCTTGCCTGCAAGCGGCTTATTTTTACCGCCAAAATCAGCGAGTATTTATTTATACCCAAGATCAAAAAAGTGCCCATGACATCGATGAAATGTTATGGGCTTTTGATCCAATGAGTTTTGTACCACATAACCTGATCGGTGAAGGTCCAAAACAAGGCGCAGCTGTTGAAATCAGCTGGCAAATGCCAACGAACCGCCGTGCGGTTTTAATTAATTTAACTAGCGAAGTGCCCAACTTTGCTAACCAATTTTCGCATCTGATAGATTTTGTGCCCGCCGATGAAGCTTTAAAAGAACAGGCTAGAAATCGCTTTAGAACTTGTCGCCAGTGGAATTTCAATGTGGCCCATCAAGTTGCTAGCGCACCACAAACTATCGATACAACCAGTTAAAAATCTTCTGACGGAAAATCTGATGGATAAAACATTTACCCCCGCAAATATTGAACAATCCCTGTATAAAAGCTGGGAAGAACAAGGTTACTTTAGCCCAACGGGCGAAGGCGACAGCTACAGCATTGCCATACCGCCACCGAATGTTACCGGTAGTTTGCATATGGGCCATGCTTTTCAACAAACCATAATGGACACCCTAATTCGCTACCAACGTATGCAAGGTAAAAATACCTTATGGCAAACCGGTTGCGACCACGCGGGTATCGCAACACAAATGGTCGTAGAGCGAAAAATTGCCGCAGAAGAAGATAAAACTCGTCATGATTATGGTCGTGAAGGCTTTATCGATAAAATTTGGCAATGGAAAGAAGAGTCGGGCGGTACTATTGGAAAGCAAATGCGCCGTTTGGGTAACTCTATTGATTGGTCTCGTGAACGTTTCACTATGGATGATGGTATGTCTGAAGCGGTACAAGAAGTCTTTGTCCGTTTATTTGAAGATGACCTTATTTACCGAGGGAAGCGTTTGGTCAACTGGGATCCTAAATTCCATACTGCAATTTCAGACCTAGAAGTTGAAAACAAAGACAAAAAAGGCCACATGTGGCATTTACGCTACCCCTTAGCCGATGGTGCAAAAACAGCGGAAGGTCTTAATTACTTAGTCGTTGCAACAACACGACCTGAGACCATGCTTGGTGATACTGGTGTTGCAGTAAACCCAGAAGATCCACGTTATAAAGACCTCATTGGTAAACAAGTATTATTGCCATTGGTTAATCGTTTAATTCCTATTGTTGGTGATGAGCACGCCGACATGGAGAAAGGCACAGGTTGTGTAAAAATCACCCCTGCACATGATTTTAACGATAATGAAGTCGGTAAACGTCATCAATTGCCACAAATCAATATTTTTAATAAAGACGCAGCAGTATTAGCAACAGCTGAAGTTTACGACACTAAAGGTGAAGCCTGTGACGCATACGATGCCACATTACCAAGCGAGTTTGCTAGTATGGATCGCTTTGTAGCGCGTAAGGCTATCGTTGCTAAATTTGACGAATTAGGCTTATTAGTTGAAGTTAAAGACCATGATTTAGTTGCCCCTTACGGTGATAGATCAGGCGTAATCATTGAGCCGTTACTGACTGACCAATGGTATGTCCGTGTTGAAAAACTTGCTGGTCCTGCTGTAGACGCGGTAAAAGATGGCCAAATTGAATTTGTTCCTAAGCAATACGAAAACTTATATTTTTCTTGGATGCGCGATATTCAAGACTGGTGTATTTCTCGTCAACTATGGTGGGGGCACAGAATTCCAGCTTGGTATGACCAAAATAATAAGGTTTATGTCGGTCGTACCGAAGCAGAAGTGCGTGCAAACCACGCGATTGCTGATGATATGGTCTTGCGTCAAGATGACGATGTACTTGATACTTGGTTCTCTTCAGCGTTATGGACCTTTTCGACCTTAGGCTGGCCAAAAGATACTGATGACTTAAAAACATTCCACCCTACTGACGTTCTTGTGACAGGCTTTGACATTATTTTCTTCTGGGTTGCGCGTATGATCATGATGACTATGCACTTCAACAAAGACGAAAATGGTAAGGCACAAATACCGTTTAAAAAAATCTACATGACGGGGCTTATTCGCGACGAAAACGGCGATAAAATGAGTAAATCCAAAGGTAATGTTGTTGATCCTTTGGATATGATCGATGGTATATCACTAGAAGACTTATTAGAAAAACGTACTGGTAATATGATGCAGCCTAAACTGGCCGCTAAAATAGCGAAGCTTACCAAGAAAGAATACCCAGAGGGTATTGAAGCACATGGTACTGATGCGCTTCGCTTTACCTTAACATCTGTGGCAACAACAGGCCGTGATATTAGTTGGGACATGAAGCGCCTTGAAGGCTACCGTAACTTTACTAATAAGTTATGGAATGCCAGCCGTTATGTATTAATGAATACAGAAGAATTTGACTGTGGTCAGGCAGCTAATGCAGACATGGAACTGTCATTAGCTGATCGCTGGATTTTAGGCCAATTTCAACAAACGGTAAAAACAGTCCATGAAGCTTTTGATACTTTCCGTTTTGATTTAGCTTCACAAGCGCTTTACGAATTTACTTGGAACCAATTCTGTGACTGGTATCTAGAGTTAACCAAGCCTGTACTATTTAAAGGTAGTGAAGCACAACAACGTGCTACACGTCATACCTTAGTTAATGTGTTAGAAGCTTTACTTCGTTTAATGCACCCTATTATGCCATTTATCACCGAAACTATTTGGCAACGCGTTGTACCTTTAACGCAGTTTGAAAAAACAGGGGATAGCATCATGATACAAAGCTTCCCACAATTTGATCAGAGCCAGTGCGATCAAACGGCTATTGATGATTTAGAGTGGGTTAAGCAATTTGTTATTGCCATTCGTAATATTCGTGGCGAAATGGATATTTCACCAAGTAAGCCATTACCTGTACTTTTGAAAAACGTTAGTGCTGATGATCAGCGCCGTTTATCAGAGAATGAACAGTTCATTAGCGCTTTAGCTAAACTCGATAGCATTGAGGTATTAGCAAGTGATGATAATGGCCCTGCTTGTGCTACAGCTGTCGTGGGTGATTTATCAGTATTGATACCTATGGCGGGTTTAATCGATAAAGATGCTGAATTAGCTCGGTTAGACAAGGCGATTGAAAAGCTCAGTAAAGATGCAGAACGTGTACGTAGTAAACTCAGTAATGAAAACTTTGTTGGTAAAGCGCCAGAAGCAGTTATCAATAAAGAAAAAGCTAAGTTAGCAGAAGCTGAATCAACACTCGCTAAAATGGTTGACCAGAAAGCCCAAATAGCCGAAATGTAAACCATTAGTTAAAAATAATCTAAAAAAGCCAGCACCTTAGCTGGTTTTTTTTGGTCATAAAAAAGTAAAGTAATCTTCATTTTTTTTAGAGATTCCTCAATTTTAATGTGTTAACATGTTTTTGCGTTGAGTTTTTGCGTTTCGGGAGAAGGAGAGATCAGCGAGTCATTAGACTTTTGATCAGCCTAGACGCTTTAATATGTGTTACTTGGAAACCTTTCTCTGTCTGTACTTCATAGGTAGAGGGCATTTACTCCGTATATGGCCATTTTGGCTAAACTTTAATTTTTGACCTGCGAGAAATGTTGGTATGTCTGATACAGTAACTGGTAAAGTAAAATTTTTTAACGAATCTAAAGGATTCGGTTTCATCGAGCAAGAAAACGGCGCTGACGTTTTTGTTCACTTTAGTGCAATCTCTGGTGACGGTTTCCGTACTTTGACTGATGGTCAAGCGGTAACTTTCAGCGTAAAACAAGGCCAAAAAGGTCCTGAAGCTGAAAACGTAGTTGCATCTTAATCTAAAGTGCACACTTATCTTTAGCCTTACTATTTAGATAATGCTAAAGATTAAATAAAAAAACGAAACATGTGTTTCGTTTTTTTGTTTCTGGCGTTAGTAAAATAATTCATTACTAACGACTACTTAGCCTCTCTGCTTTAAGCTACGTATTAATATGCGGTTCGATTAATTCCACCATAGCAGCAATATGCATATCATCGTCATTTAATGCAGGAATATAATGATATTGCTCTCCACCTGCAGTAATAAAAATTTCACGATTTTCATGTACCAATTCTTCCAGAGTTTCTAAACAGTCGGCACTAAAAGCTGGGCTAATAATTGCCACGTGCTTATTACCTTCCTGCGCCAATGTCGCTAAGGTTGCATCTGTATATGGCTTCAACCATTCTGCTTTTCCAAAGCGTGACTGAAAGGTCATGACATAATCATCTTTACTTAAACCAAGCTCTTCAACCACTAAGCGAGTGGTCTTATGGCTAAAGCAATAGTATGGGTCACCCTGCTCAAGAAAATATTTAGGCATACCATGGTAAGAAAAAACTAATTTATCAGGTTTACCGTTTACCGCAATATGCTTTTTAATGCTTTCCGCGAGTGCTTTAATATATAGCGGATGATCATGATAGCCACTTTGAAAATGAATGCTTGGGATCCAGCGCCAAGTTTTAATTTTATTAAATACCGCGTCGAAGGTTGATCCTGTTGTTGGTCCACCGTACTGCGGATACAAAGGCAGAACAACAATATTATTAACACCGTTTTCTTGAAAATTCTCTAAAGCATTACCAATTGATGGCTTACCGTAGCGCATCGCCACATCAACCATGACTTTATCGCCATATTTTTCAGTCAGTATTGTCTCAACTTTCGCTTTCTGCTGCTTGCTGATCACCAACAACGGTGAGCCTTCTTCGGTCCAAATGCTCTGATATAGTTTGGCCGATTTTTTTGGTCTAACCCTTAAGATAATACCGTGTAAAATGAATAGCCAAAGTAGCCGAGGAATTTCTACCACTCGGGGATCAGACAAAAACTCTGCTAAATAGCGACGTAATGCCCCTGGAGTTGGGCTATCAGGTGTGCCTAAGTTAGTGAGTAAAACACCAGTTTTCGCACTGACATCATGAATTTTTTTACTTCTTCCCGCATATCTCGACATAAAATTTCTCTACAAAATAGTGTTTACAGCGTCAATAAAAACGTCTGAATCTGGTGTTACTTTAGTATTAAAGTGCTTAATAGTTTTACCATCAGCACTGACTAAATACTTATAAAAGTTCCATTTAGGGGCTGTGGTTTTATCTGCTAGCTCTTTAAAAATGGCATGGGCATTACTACCCCAAACATGCACTGGCGCTAGCATAGTAAATGTTACCCCATAGTTAACAAAGCAAATGTCAGCAGTGTCTTTCTCTTCATCTTCTTCTTGAAAAAAATCATTAGAAGGAAAACCTATCACGACTAAGCCTTTTTCTTGGTATGTTTGATGTATAGCTTCAAGCGCAGTAAATTGTGGCGTAAAACCGCAATGGCTAGCCGTATTTACAATCAGCATTGGCTTTCCAGCGGTTAACTCACAAAGATCGAGCATATCTTTCGCATGCAGTTTTTTTTCACTGTGCTGCATAAAAGGCAGGCATGTCGTAGGTTCAGTATTATTATTCCCACTAGCAATATTTGTATCTGCTTTTGCAGCGGTAATAAGTGCACTTACTGCTAAGATTGTGACCAAGCATAATTTTTTCATTTGTTTCCCTCAAGCGCACCTTTAGCGTACTTTGTGATACTAGCTATGGCGCTATATATTATCGTAATTATCTAAGCAAAGGAATTAACCATGCTGCTGATAATGTTTCGCTCATTGTCGCAAAGCGGTATGCTCGAACAGAGACAATAAGCCCTTGGTATTTATACGTAAGCACAAAATAATTCGATCACTGCATTGCTATTCAAACAGTAATGTTTCACGACATGGCAATCTCGGTTAACCCCCCTGTTATCGCAAGCGCCATAGATTGCGACCTTAACACTATTTTTTAGCACCGCTTGAGATACCTAATTAAATCAACTTCATAAATACTCGTGCTGACTGAGCAAATGACTGACTATAAAAACAATGAGAGTAAGCTGAAGAAAACTAAAGCTAAAAATCTGTTACTAGCCTTTATTGAACGATATAGTATCATAGGCATGGTTTACAGCGATTAATGTTGAAAAATAGTGACATAAGTCAAATTCTAATCGCCTTTATTACGTTATTATTACCCCATGTCATCATCTATCTATTAAGTGGACAGGTTTGTCGAATTTAAACGCAAAAATTGAAGCAACAAGTACAAACATCAATCTGCTATTACGCGCGTGCGGCTTGACCTGTATTCGTGAAGAACGGGTATTGTTTGAAGCATTAAACTTTACTATTGCTGCCGGCGATATCGTGCAAATAGAAGGTCCAAATGGCGCCGGAAAAACGAGTTTATTGCGTATTCTTGCCGGCTTATCACAACCTTATGATGGCAACATATACTTTCAAGAAACGCCCCTTGCTCAACAGCGTGAAGCCTTTCATCAAGAGCTACTTTACTTAGGGCATTTACCTGGTGTTAAAGACGAAATGACGGCTCAAGAAAACCTTGAGTTTAATCTCGCTTTACATGGTTTAAATACTGACTCGGCTGAAAAAACATTATCTGAAGTTAATTTACTGGGCTTTGAAGACGCCTTTGCTTCACATTTAAGTGCCGGCCAACATCGCCGTATTTCTTTAGCACGTCTATGGCAAAGCCAAGCTAAAATTTGGATATTAGATGAACCTTTTACCGCTATTGATAAATTAGGCGTAAAAAAATTGGAAGCACTATTTTTACAACATGCTGACAACGGTGGCTGTGTTGTTTTAACCACTCATCAAGATCTCTCATTACCCGCTGAGCGTGTAAAGAAAGTCACTTTAGCTTATCGATTCTCCTAGGGTAATTGTTCATGACACAACTTTCTTATCGTGCAGCTTTCGCCTTAATCGTCAAACGAGATCTGATGATCGCTTTTCGCCATCGTGATGATATCGTTAATCCACTATTATTTTTTATCATTGTCGTGACACTATTTCCATTAGGGGTGGGGCCAGAAAGTGCAACCCTATCGCGTATTGCGCCAGGTATTATTTGGGTTGCAGCCCTATTAGCGACATTACTGTCACTAGATAGATTATTTAAGTCAGATTATGCCGATGGCTCACTAGAGCAAATGCTATTGAGTCCTCACCCGGTATTTATTTTGGTACTGGCCAAAATTGTTGCACATTGGTTATTAACCGGTTTGCCACTTATATTGATTGCACCTTTATTGGCAGTACTATTACATTTGCATGAAAGTAGTTATGGCGCATTAATGCTAACATTGCTGTTGGGCACCCCCGTCTTGAGTTTATTAGGCGCCATTGGTGTCGCATTAACTGTCGGTATTAAAAAAGGCGGCGTTTTATTGAGTCTTTTGGTGCTACCACTTTACATTCCAGTACTGATTTTTGCGACTAGCGCAATTGATACTGCAGCAATGAATTTACCTTACAACGGTCAACTTGCTATAATCGCGGCAATATTTTTTGCTTCGTTAACCTTAGCCCCATTTGCTGTTAGCGCAGCACTGAAAGTGAGTACGAATTAATATGATGTGGAAATGGCTACACCCCTATGCAAACCCAGAAACTAGCTATCACTTTGCCGGTAAAATATTACCTTGGTGCGCTCGCCTCGCGTTTATCTTTTTAACCATAGGTGTGACGTGGGCGCTTTTATTTGCACCAGCTGATTACCAACAAGGTGATACTTTTAGAATATTTTACTTACATGTACCAGCAGCTATGTTGTCTATGGGTATTTATTTAGGTATGGCCATTGCTGCACTATCAAGTTTAGTTTGGCAGCTAAAGCTGGCTGACGCTTCTGCTGCGGCCATGGCTCCTATTGGTGCTGCTTTTACTTTTATTGCTTTAGTAACTGGGGCAGCATGGGGGAAACCTATGTGGGGAACATGGTGGATTTGGGATGCTCGACTGACCTCAGAATTAATTTTATTATTTTTATACCTTGGTGTTATTGCTTTACATAATGCTTTCGAAGATAAAAGTTTAGCGGGTAAAGCTGCGGGTATATTGGCACTTGTAGGGGTTATCAATCTACCTATTATCAAATACTCAGTGGAGTGGTGGAATACGCTTCATCAAGGCGCAACAGTCAGTAAGTTAGGCCAGCCCTCAATGAGTGCAGATATGTTTTGGCCATTTTTGGTCTGCTTTATCGGTTTTGCTTGTTTCGTAACAGCACTTATCTGCCTACGATTTCGAACTGAAGTATTAAACCGAAATAGTATGCGGCCTTGGGTCCGTGAATTAGTGGCTAACGAGGGGAAAACTCATGCAGTTTGATAGTATTAGTGCTTTTCTAGCTATGGGGGGCTATGGCTTTTATGTTTGGCTTTCTTATGGGGTTAGTATCTTGGTTTTGGCACTATTAGTTTTATCCAGCATAAGTAGCCATAAAAAAACTAAACAACATATTGCCCAACGCCAAAAGCGTGAAATAAAATTACGTCAAGCAGCCGAGCTGCAGAAAGCACAAGCCAGTGCAGACACCCGTTTATAATCTTTAAGAGGTAGTAGTAGTATGAATCCACGTCGTAAGAAGCGATTAACCATAGTCGCATCAATAATTATAGGTTTGGGGGTTGTCGCTGGGTTGGTGTTATACGCATTAAGTCAAAATATTGATTTATTCTATAAGCCATCTGAAATTTATAACGGTAAAGAAGACTCTGGTCTTAAGGCGATTGACGGTCAACGTTTACGTATTGGTGGTTTAGTCGTGCCGGGTAGTGTTCATCGTGACAGCGACAGCTTAAAGGTCAGCTTTAAATTAACCGATATGAGGATGCCAATCAGCTTTTCAGATACAGATCCTACCGTTACTGTCAGCTACGATGGTATTCTCCCTGATTTATTTCGTGAAGGACAAGGGATTGTTGCCAATGGTATTTTAGTTAATGGCAATATGATTGAAGCCAGTGAAGTTCTTGCTAAACATGATGAGAATTATATGCCAAAAGAACTTGCTGACGATGTCGGTGAAAAGCATGTTAAGCCAAGTTATAGTCAAGCACAGTTAGAGTCGACAAACTAATTTCCCTCAAGTTAGACCAATAAAAAAACGAACGATAACAAGTTCGTTTTTTTATGCCAGCATAAAAATCAGCTAATATGATCTTGGCTAAAGTTTTACTGAGCAAGCTGTTATAAGAGTGCTGATAGAACTTAACCTCGATAAAAGCAGTAATACAACGGTGCTTACAGGAAATTATAATGATCTATAACAACTTATTTTTAAGTCTTTAATTGTAATAACAATAACCTACTTCTATGCTTTAAATGATATTATTGTCTTAGATCAGATGAAGTTTAAATACGAAGAGGTTAAAAATGAAAAAAACACTACTAGCACCTAGCTTAATGGCTGCAATATTATCTAGCTCAGTACAAGCTAGCGATATTGACTTTAGTGGTTATGGCTCAATTAGAGGAGGGGTATTAGTAGATGACGATATCACCCCGCGATACTATGGCTACGACGATAAAGTTGATTTCAAAAATGAATCATTATTTGCCTTACAGGCCAAAGCAACTCTAAATGAAAAATGGAATGCTACCATTGTGTTACAAGCACGCGGTGAAAAAGATTTTGATTTAGAAGCTCGTTGGGCTTATTTAAGCTATCAATACTCTCCCGACACATCAATATCTGTTGGTCGCTTTGCCTTACCTTATTTTAGAAATTCTGATACCCAAGATATTGGTTACAGCCATAATTATAGTCGCTTACCAACAGCTATCTACTTAGGTGAAGAATACGATATCATTGAAGGTGTGCGTATAATGCACACGGCTTTAGTTGGCGATGGTGATATAACATTTAAAGGTTCATTTGGTTCTTTTTCTGGTCAAGCAAGCGGTTATGACTTTGAACTTGATAATATATTGCAAGCCTCTGCTGAATACACTTATGAATGGTTTTCAGTTTTTGTAGGATTATTAAGCGCCGATGCTACATTCACAGGTATAGATGAGGTTTTTAATAATGGATTGGAAAGCTCTTTAGGTGGATTTGGCTACCAAGTTACCGAAAATGGTATGGTCTTGAATCCAGGTGGTGCCAATGTTTATGATATGAACGAACTATATGCTCATGAAGAAAGCACCTTATATTGGACAACAGGCTTTACTATTGATTATGAAAATTGGTTATTTAATGCCGAATATGCCACATATGATATCGATGATTCATTCGTTGAAGAAACTAAAGTAATGTATGTAGCACTAGGTTACCGCTTTGATAAAGCCGTGGTATCGTTCGTACATGAGGATTATAAAATAGATTCTGATTACGACAAGGCTAATTCTGCGGATCCATATATTAACGCTTTTGTTGTTAGCGCTACAGATAACTTATTTGCATCTAATTCATATGATGCTCAAGGTATACATCTGAGATACGACCTAGATCAAGGTGTAGCTCTAAAGTTTGAATATACATTAATTAATAATGACTTAGCCGATAAAAGTGCAAGTTTAGTTACTTTTGGCGTCGATTTTATTTATTAAGGAATTATGTAAAATGAATTTATTTAAAACCATTTCAACTACCATTTTACTAGTAATGAGCTTTACTAGCTTAGCTGAAGTTTCGGTAATCGTTAACACAGCAAACACTGATACATTTGATGAAAAAACGATTAAGCGCATTTATCTTGGTAAAATTAAAGCACTTGCTAATGGCGAGAAAGTCTCTGTGCTAACATTAGCCGATGACGCTCCAGAAACTGAACAGTTTCGAGAAAGTGCTTTAAATAAATCGAATAGTCAGTTTAAATCTTATTGGTCAAAGATTGCTTTCACGGGTAAAGGTACACCACCGACAGAGGTTGCCAGTAATGCTGAAATGATTAATGCTATAAAATCTGATCCATCATCAATTGGTTTTATTAATAGCAACGCAGTCACTGGTGATGTAAAGGTTGTTGCTACCTTTTAATGCTTTATATATGAGGTTATTCGCGATGAATAACCTCACTTTTACAAATAACAATTATATTAATACTTTTTTTTGTAAAAGTATCGAATGACAAGTTAGAGGTTGTGCATGCAAATATTTAAAAGATTCAAAATATTTCACAAAATAATTGCCATATTAGCCGTCGCTATTCTTAGCTTTGCTGTTAATTTGGCGATAAACATATCAGCTATTTCAAAAAACCAAATATTATTAGAAACCCTAGAAAATACCTCCATTCATTTGGTGAACTTAACTAGTGAAAATGTTACTGCATGGCAGCGAATAGATGAGCTATACACTCAGAGTGTATCATTTGGTGATGAAGATTTGATCGAAGGTGCTGATAAGGCATTAACAGACTTATTAGCAAATTTAAAAAAAATAAAAACCCTTGATAACTCTTTTTCAAATATTGAACAGTTAATTTCAAAAGCCAATGAATATAATGCTATCGCGAGTAAAATGTCGTTAGATTTCATAAATGAAAGTATCGATTTTCAATCAGCGCAGCCAACAATAAAGCTAAAATCAACCCTCTTTGAAGAGGTGGCTAAAGTTTTAAATGAAGACAAAAAAAATGCCGCGACGCTATTTAAAAACTTAGTTGCTGAAACAGTCAATAATTCAAGTGAATCTAGAGATTTAAGCATTATATTGGGCATAAGCTTATTAGTTTTAATGACCGCCTTAAGTGTATTTATCGCACGTTCAATTAGTAAATCAGTTACTTCAATTGATGCTTCTTTACAAGAACTTGCCGAAGGTGATGGTGATTTAACCAACCAATTAGCCATTACTAGCAATGACGAATTGGGTAGTGTTGTAAAACATTTTAATATTTTCACCCAAATTCTCAGAGGCATAGTACGAGAAGTTGTTGCTGTTGTCGCACCTTTAACACAAAGTGCCCAGCAATTAGCAGAAAAAGTCCAACAAGTAGACAGTAATATCAAAAGCCAATCAGATGTGGCCGAAGTAACTAAGCAGTCGATGATAGAAATGCAGTACAGTGTTACTGATATAGCTAAGTCGGCCTCACAAGCGGCAAGTGCGGCTGAGGCAGGTGAACTAGAAGTAAACCAAGGCATGGAAAATGTTCAGCATTCACTATCTGTTTCTGGCGAATTAACTGAAAACATCAGCTTAGCGTCAAGCGTTATCAACCAATTGGCACAAGATTCGCAGAACATGAATCAAATCCTTGATGTTATTAATAGCATTGCAGATCAAACTAACTTACTCGCTCTTAACGCCGCTATTGAAGCTGCACGAGCCGGTGAACATGGCCGCGGTTTTGCTGTTGTTGCAGATGAAGTAAGAAATCTTGCTTCTAGAACCGCGTTATCAACTACTGAGGTACGAGAGCTTCTCGACAAACTTATTTCAGCAGCAGATCAATCAGTAAGTGCAATGGAAACGGCAAAAGACAAAGCCAGTAGTAACGAAAGTATTTCCAGAGAAGTTGATGAATCTTTAACTAAAATTAAGCAACAAATTGCTCATATTAGTTCAATGAACAATCAAATTGCTGCAGCAACAGAAGAGCAATCAATAGTTGCAGAAACTGTGGTGAATAACATTGAAGATATGTACAACAGCTTTGGCGCTACAACACTTGCTGTTGAAGAAATAGGCGAAGTGTCACATCAACTTGATGCTAACGCGACGTTAATTAGAGATGCCACTTCTAAGTTTATAATCTAATGGCATTATCAAGGTAAATTACTTACTCCCAACCTCAGTTAAGTAATCTATTAACAAAGAAAAATGGGTAAACACATTTAGGTGTCTACCCATTTTTTATGCTGACTCGTTAGTGAGCTGAATATGTACACGGCGAGAAATATTACACAACAATTCATAAGGAATAGTGGTGGCAAATATCGCGACTTCTTCCACCGGTAGCCCTTTCCCCCATAACGTCGCAATATCACCTACCTTGTCTTTGCTTTGAACACCTAAATCTACTGAGATCATATCCATTGATACTCGGCCAATCAGCGGCACTCGACGACCATTAATCAGCACCGGTGTACCATTAGGTGCATGGCGCGGATAACCATCACCATAACCAATGGCAACCACACCTATCGTGGTATTTCTTTCGCTAATCCAAGCGCCACTATAGCCAACTCCCTCACCAGCTGCGATATTTCGCACAGAAATCAAACTTGACTGCAAGGTCATTACAGGTGCGATCCCCTTTACCTGCTGTTCAATCGGCAGAGGTGAAACACCATACAACAATAAACCTGGCCTAATCCATTGATAATGACTTTCAGGCCAAAGTAAAACGCCAGCCGAATTGGCTAAGCTTTTTTCTAAGGAAAAGTGGCCGGTAAGTTCATTAAACAGCGCTATTTGTTTTGGCGTTGCTAAATTTTTGCTCTCATCAGCACAGCCCAAGTGACTCATCAATACTATCGGCTGTTGAACATTTTTTGATTGACTTAGCGCGAGATAAAATTGCTCTAGTTGCTCAGGGTTAATACCTAACCGGTGCATACCGGTATCAATTTTCAACCACACTTTTAACGGTTTTTCCAACCTTGCATGAAGAATTGCTGCAAGCTGCTGCTCGTTATGTACTATGGTTTGTAAGTTATTCGCCGCCAGAATAGCAATATCTTCAGCAGCAAAGAAACCTTCAAGTAAGACAATAGGTTGCTCAATACCTGCCGCTCTAAGTGCGAGCGCTTCATCAATACGTGCAACACCAAAGGCATCGGCATTAGGTAAGGCTTTCGCAATACGCTCCAAACCATGGCCATACCCATTAGCCTTAAGCACAGCTAAAATTTTTGTCTCAGGCGCAAGCGATTGGATAAAACGGTAATTATTGCTAAGCGCATGCAAATCAATTACCGCCGTAGCAGTACGTAAGGTCATTTATGCTTAATCTTCGTCAAGTACGTGCGGGCCAGCATAGTTATCAAAGCGTGAAAATTGCCCTTGGAAAGTCAAAGGTACTCTACCAATAGGGCCATTACGCTGTTTACCAATAATTATTTCAGCCATACCTTTATATTCAGAGTCATCATGATAAACCTCATCACGATAAATAAACATAATTAAATCAGCATCTTGCTCTATTGAACCTGATTCACGTAAATCTGAGTTTATTGGACGTTTATCAGAACGTTGCTCCAAGCCACGGTTTAACTGAGATAGTGCAACAACAGGCACTTCTAGTTCTTTGGCCAACGCTTTTAATGAGCGCGATATTTCAGCAATTTCTAAGGTACGATTATCAGAAAACTGTGGCGCTCGCATCAATTGCAGATAATCGATCATGATCATGCTGATGCCACCATGATCTCGTGCAATACGTCGTGCTCGTGATCGGACGTCAGTGGGTGTTAACCCCGCAGCATCATCGATAAACATTTTACCTTTTTCGATTAACAATCCCATGGTCGACGATAATCGTGCCCAATCTTCATCTTCTAATTGACCGGTACGAATTTTAGTTTGGTCGATACGACCAAGTGAAGCTAACATCCTCATCATCAACTGTTCTGAAGGCATCTCTAAACTAAAAATAAGTGCTGGTTTGTCTTCCGTCATTGCTGCATGTTCAGCCAAGTTCATCGCAAAAGTCGTTTTACCCATAGATGGTCGAGCAGCCACAATAATAAGATCAGATTTTTGTAATCCCGCCGTCATTTTATCTAAATCAGTAAAGCCACTTGAAACGCCGGTAACACCATTTGTTGGTGAGGCGCATAGCTTCTCAATACGATCAACGGTTTTCTCTAGAACCGAGCTAATATTTTCAGGCCCTTCCGATTTATTTGCCCGCTGTTCTGCAATAGCAAATACTTTGGTTTCGGCAAAATCGAGTAATTCAGCACTGCTACGCCCTTGTGTATCATAGCCTGCTTCAGCAATTTCATTGGCAACGCTGATCATCTCACGGGTAACTGCTCGCTCACGAACAATATCTGCATAAGCGGTGATATTGGCAGCACTTGGCGTGTTTTTCATCATTTCAGCGAGATAAACAAAGCCACCTGCGTCGTCAAGCTTTTGATCATTTTCTAGCGCTTCAGATAAGGTGATTAAATCTACCGGCTCACCTAACTCAATTAACGCTCCAATGGTTTCAAAGGTAATACGATGTGAACGACTATAAAAGTCTTGTGCTACAACGCGTTCTCCGACACGATCCCAGGTTTCATTATCCAATAATAAACCACCTAGCACTGATTGTTCTGCCTCTAATGAATGTGGCGGAACTTTTAACTCATCAATTTGTTTGTCTCGAGGAAACTGGTTGTTTTTACTAAATTTGGCGGGCTTACGATCGGCCATATCACACCTTAAATGCTTGGCGATAATCTCTACTTAAACGTGCAATTATTGCACTTTCTAGTATTTAAAATTATTCGAAAATAAAGAGAGTTAATGTAGCAGAAATTGCCGCCAAGAAAAATGAAAAAGAAAACTATTATTAAGCTAATGTAGGCTAGGAATATATTAATAGTAACGCTCAGAGCTCAGCGAAACAGAACGGCTTAGCCTAATAGTCATCGTAATGATAATCTGTTTCTTACCACTGAGATCGATGTAAAAGGCTAAATAAACTAGGAATGGATTTAGATGCTGGCTTCTTACTTTGCTAAAATCCAAAGCCCTGACGGTAAGCCACTTAACACCTTGAATTTCACTTTTGATATTTAAGTAAAATAAGGGTGACCTAACACTTTCAAA
>TARA_R110002012_G_scaffold124377_2_pt1 | contig 41207 bp, 31 predicted proteins | sample TARA_R110002012 | Tara Oceans TARA_R110002012 (sample SAMEA4396515) | marine metagenome | biome: Westerlies Biome; feature: [DCM] deep chlorophyll maximum layer (ENVO:01000326); material: water (ENVO:00002006), including particulate matter (ENVO:01000060) such as... | depth 40 m
AATGCTATTACAAAGACGTGCGTAAAGTGCGTAGAAGATTGACTTTCAAGCATGTCGAAGAAATACTGATCAACATTGAACGTGGCCTTTATGCAACTTTATTTGAAAATAATCCTGTTTACCAAACGAAAGAGCAGTTGCTTGGAGATTTGCTTTCTGCAAGAGAAGGATTGATCAAGTATCATGAAGGTCTTTTCTTGGATGTATTGGATCAGTTTATTCTTAAGGTTAAGATTTTTGGCTTCCACTTCGCATGCATGGACATGCGTCAGGATAGCCGTAAGCACGATACATTGATCGAGGAGATTTTTGAACTGCAAGGTAAAAAGCTAGAAGGAACAGAAGATGAGCAGATTGCCCAAATCATGAGCCTTACTGAACTTCCTGAAATAGATTCCTTTCAGGATCCTTTCAATCAAGAGATGCTTCAGTCTATGGGTGTGATTGATTCTATCCAGCAGGAAAGCGGAGAGGAGATTATGAACAGATACATTATTTCCAATTGTCAATCCAGAAAGCACCTTCTTGAAGTATTCAAGCTGAATTTATTGTCTTTGGGTAAAGACAAGGAAAATATGCCTTTGGATATTGTGCCACTTTTCGAGACGATCGATGATCTGGCAGAAGCTCCGGAAATCATGGCTAGTCTTTACAACATGCCTGAATACAAAAAGCATTTGGAGTTTAGAGGAAACAAGCAAACCATCATGCTGGGATTCTCTGACGGAACCAAAGATGGTGGGTATTTACAAGCCAACTGGTCTATTTTGAGAGCAAAAGAGGAAATGACCAGGGTTTCCAGAGAGAATGGCATTGAAGTCGTATTCTTCGACGGCAGAGGAGGACCTCCTGCACGTGGTGGAGGAAATATGCATAACTTCTATGCTTCTCTAGGTGAGAAAGTGGAGAATTCCGAGATCCAGGTTACGATCCAAGGTCAGACGATTTCTGCTAATTATGGAAAAGTAGCTTCATGTACCTATAACTTCGAGCAGCTTCTAAGTGCTGGCTTAGAAAATCATCTATATGTAGGAGCAGATAAAAACCTGAATACAGAACAACGCGCTTTGATCGACGAATTAGCGGGTGAGGCTTATGAATCTTATAAGAAATTCAAAAGTCATCCAATGTTTGTTCCATATCTGGAGCATGTCACGCCGCTTAAGTATTTTGGGATGACTAATATTGGATCCAGACCTTTGAAAAGAGGTAAAGGTGAAGGCTTGAAATTTGAAGATCTCCGTGCTATTCCTTTCGTAGGTTCTTGGGCACAGATGAAGCAGAATATTCCTGGTTTTTACGGAGTAGGAGCAGCCGTTGAAGTTTTGGAAAAGAAAGGTAAACTGGGCGAACTGCAAGAACTTTATAATAACTCTCTTTTCTTCAGAGCTCTACTTGGCAATTCGATGCAGTCTCTTACCAAGTGTTTTTACCCGGCCACGGCTTATTTGAAGCAGGATAAAAACTATGGGGAATTTTGGGAGATCATGCACAGTGAATACCTCAGGTCCATCGAGAAACTAAAACAAGTTTCTTCCATGGATGAGTTGATGGGAGATAATAAAGTGATCAAAAAGTCGATCGAAATTCGTGAGCGAATAGTATTGCCTTTGATTACGGTACAGCAATATGCGATTCAGCAAATCCTGGAAACAGGTAAGACCACTGAAGTGCTCCAGAGATTGATTTTGAGAAGTATGTTTGGAATCATCAATGCGGCGAGAAACGCAGCATAATTTTCAATAAGTAATGAATGTCAAAGCCCGGTTGAACTTAAATTCAACCGGGCTTTCTTATTTAAACCGTGAAGTTCAAAGAGCTTTTGTATTTGCTACACCTAATTGTGGTCAGGCTATCTGAAAAGCTGACCTTTACGGTAGATTTATCTGATTAACCCAGCTTAGTCAGACTCTCTTCCAAAGCTTTAATTTTAGCTTCTGCATCAGCTTGCTTCTTGCGCTCCATCTCAATTACTTGAGCAGGTGCTCCAGCTACAAATCGTTCGTTGCTGAGCTTCTTCATCACCGAGTTTAGAAAGCCTTTAGTGTAGTCGATTTCTTTCTGGATATTTTCCTTTTCCTCTTCCACATTGATTGAGTCACCCATTGGAATAAAGCACTCATCAGATTTTACCACAAAGCTGATTGCATTTTCTACCTTTTCCCCGAAGTTTAATGAGGACAGGTTTGCCAGTTTATTAAGTACCGCTGAGAATCTTCCATACAATGCTTCATTTTTAGAATTGATGGTCAGATCCAGCGATTCTTTAGGGGACATGCCTTTGGAAGCTCGTAGGTTTCTAACCTGGGAAACAACCTCAAACACCTGATTTGCTTCCTCAATGATATTGCTGTCATACCCTTTTTCTTTTGGCCAGGAAGCTAGTATCAATGATTCTTCTACAGACCTTTCTTTGATCTGGTGCCAAAGTTCCTCAGAGATAAATGGCATAAATGGATGTAAGATCTTTAGGATGTCTTCGAAAAGAGCAATTGTCTTGTCGTAAGTAGCCTTATCGATAGGATGCTGATATTCCGGCTTGATCATCTCAAGATACCAAGAGCAGAAATCGCCCCAAACCAATTTATAAGTAGTCATCAAGGCATCCGAAATTCTGAATTTCTCATAATGCTCATTGATTTCTATTAACGCTTGATTGAAACGGTTTTCAAACCATTCGATGCTGGAATTATTCTTCGATCCGTCCAAATTTGGATCGATTTCCCAGCCTTTTACCAGACGGAAAGCATTCCAGATTTTATTGGCAAAGTTTCTTCCTTGCTCCACTAATTTGTCATCGTAGGGCAAATCATTTCCGGCAGGAGAGGAGAAGAGCATTCCTGTTCTGACTCCATCAGCTCCATTTTGGGCAATCAAGTCCAGAGGATCAGGGGAGTTGCCAAGAGACTTGGACATCTTTCTACCTAGTTTATCTCGAACGATACCTGTCAGATATACATTTTTAAAGGGCTTTTCTCTCATGTATTCATAGCCAGCTATGATCATACGCGCTACCCAAAAGAATAAAATCTCAGGTGCAGTCACCAAATCGTTTGTGGGATAGTAATAGTTCAATTCCTCATTCGGCTTGCCCGTAGTGAAAACTTCCGGGTCAAATACTGAAATAGGCCAAAGCCAAGAGCTGAACCAGGTATCCAATACATCTTCGTCCTGCTGCAAATCAGATAAGGTAAACGTACCATCAAATTGCTCATTGGCAAGTTGCAAGGCTTCCTCGGCAGTTTTAGCTACAACAAATTCTCCGTTTGGAAGGTGATAGGCTGGAATTCTATGTCCCCACCAAAGTTGGCGGGAGATACACCAGTCACGTACATTATCCATCCAAGCACGATACATGTTCTTGAATTTTGGCGGATAAAGTTGAATTATATCTTCCATCACTGCCTTTTGAGCAGGCCTGGTGATCTCATCCATTTTCAAAAACCACTGTAAGGAAAGTTTCGGCTCAATGACCGCATCAGTTCTTTCAGAGTGACCTACATTAGATTTGTAATCTTCTATTTTCTCCAACTGATCTACTTCCTGCAGCTTTTTGCCAATCATCTTTCTTGCGACAAAACGATCTTCGCCAACTAGGATTTGAGCTTTTTCATTTAGAGTTCCATCATCATTTAAGATGTCGATTACTTCGAGTTTGTGCTTCAGTCCAAGTTCGTAATCATTGATGTCATGAGCCGGAGTAACTTTCAGACAGCCTGTTCCAAACTCCATGTCCACGTACTCATCTTCTATAATAGGGATGGCTTTATTGATCAAAGGGACGATGGCTTTCTTTCCTTTCAAGTGAGTGAATCTCGGATCATTTGGATTGACGCAGATTGCCACATCTGCCATGATTGTTTCAGGACGGGTGGTAGCGATGGTCAGAAATTCATTTTCTGTTCCTTCGATCTTATACTTTATATAGTAAAGTTTTGATGCGATTTCCTTAGTGATCACCTCGTCATCAGACAAGGCAGTTTTGCCTTTTGGATCCCAGTTTACCATACGGATACCACGGTAGATTTTTCCTTTTTTGTGCAAATCCACAAAAACAGAAATTACAGCATCACTCAAGCCTGCATCCATCGTGAAGGCGGTTCGATCCCAATCACAGGAAGCTCCCAATTTTTTCAATTGATCCAGGATAATCCCGCCGTATTTTTCCTTCCATTCCCAGGCATGCTCAAGGAATTTATCGCGGGAAAGGGATTTTTTGTCTATGCCTTGCTCTTTTAGCAGATTAACGACCTTGGTTTCTGTTGCGATCGAAGCGTGATCAGTGCCAGGAACCCAGCAAGCATTTTTGCCCTGCATTCTGGCACGTCGGATTAATACATCCTGAATGGTATTGTTCAGCATATGTCCCATGTGCAAGACTCCTGTGACATTAGGGGGAGGAATTACGATGGTGTAAGGCTCTTTATTCGGATCAACTTTCGACGAAAATAGCTTGTGTTCCATCCAGTAAGCGTACCACTTAGCTTCGGTAGATGCTGGATCGTATTTGCTGGCAATAGACATATTCAGATTAGTATTTAGAGGGGCAAAAATAGGGAAAAAGCCAATTTTGGAGGCATGATTGGAGGATCAATTATGGTTTGATTCTAATTTAACCACAAAGGTCACAAAGAATTCGCAAAGGGTGCGAAGGAATTGATCCTGCTTCTGCAGAGGCAGGATCAAAAATTTAGTCATGCTATTATGTGTTTCCAGTCCTGGATTTCACACTATCTATTGTATTTAACCTCCATGATCTCAAAAATCCTATCCTCTTTGGCCAACTTTAATATTGCTTTTTCCCCGACTTTCTTACCCATCAATACCTTGGCAATAGGAGAGATAAAGGAGATTTTATTTTTAGAAATATCTGCTTCATCCACACCTACAAGCTGGTAGGTTTGATGCTTAGGGCTGGTGCCGATTTTGAGCGTTACGGTTGCGCCAAAGCGTATTTCATCTTGTGGCTGCTCGTCTAAATTCACAATTTTAGCAACTGCTATTCGCTCATCAAGCAAACGCATTTTTGCATTGATGTAATTTGAAGCAACACGTTTTTCCTGCTCTGTGGAGGCTTCAATAGCAGATTTTTCATCGATCAGCGCTTGCTTTTCTGCAAGTAGTTCCGACATTCCGTTTTCTGTGACGAAATTTGTAACACCCTCTGGTAAATCCGCTCTTGGCGGCACAAGTGGTGTTTCTTCCTGATCATCTTCTTTTACAAATCCTCTGCTCATGGGTTGGTTGCGATTGTCTAACCTACATAAGGAATAGAGGTGCGATTAAGTTTCATGAGGCTTAATTGAACGAATCGAATTTTGGAATACTAATCCTGATTAAGGTTCAAAGCTTCTCAATTGCGCTTAATATTCCCAATTTCTCCAAGATGTGTATGATTAAAACTATCATTGAATTTTAATCCATAGCCCATGATTCTGTCGAAGGAAATGTGAGCAAATAGTATAATCCCGGCAAACATCCAATACTCGTTTTCAAATGCTAGACCATAAAATGCAACAGCCGCTGCGACCAATCGGTGATGGAATAAATTATATAGAAAAGCTCCAACTTTTGGATTGATTAAATATCCGACCATACCAATATCAGGGACCAACAAGAGTGTTGGAAACCACCACCAGACAAAATCTAATGTGCTGAATAAATATAGGGATAACAGAAATATTGCTGCTTCTTCCAATTTTAATAAGTTCCTCATTTCTAACTGAATTAGTGTTGAGGCAAAATTGGGAAGTAGTAGGGAGAGCGCTCTTGATAAATATCAAGAAGTTGAACTGAGCTGTTTATTTCTGATTCTGCTGAATGTCTCTGGTGTCATTCCAAGCATAGAGGCGATGTACTGGAGTGGAACCTGGTTGAATAGTTCTTTATTGTACTCGAAGAAATGAATGTAGCGTTCTTCGGCAGTCATGGATAAGTGGGTGAAAACCCGGTCTTCCAAAAAGGTAAAGCATTTACCAATAAACAATTTCTCAAGTTCGTGCCAATTCGCAACGACATTTCCGATGGATTTGTAATCCTCTCCACTGATAGTGAAAAGCTCTGCATCAGTCAAAGATTCTATATTCCATCGTGCAGGAGTGCCAAAAAGTAAACTGGAAAGATCTGCTACGAAATAGCCAGGCGTAGAAATCCACTGGGTGACTTCTTTGCCGTCAGTTTGCTTATAAACTCTCAGCAATCCTGATTTTATAAAACTTAGCTTGTTACAGGGCTTTCCTGTTTTCAAAAAGTAGTCACCCTTTTTCAGCGTTTCCTGATGAAATCTCGAGCTTATGGATTTCAAACTATCTTCACGCATGACTCCGAAATAGGTGGTTATATTTTGTTCGAGGGCTGTCATAGTGAGGGTGAAAATAGTGAATTTTTTACACAAAGGTCGAGAAGATTACTTGGAGGTACGCTGTTTTGGAGTTGTACTGGCTTATTAGAAATTGGTTTTCTCAAACAAAGCCAAACAATAAAAGGAAGCATTTCTGCTTCCTTTTAAGTATCAATATAGATATATATGTACATCCACTTTTCTACCAGGTAAATGAAAAAAACAATTCGGGATTTGTTAATCTTAAGAATAAAATCCACTTAGCTCATCCTGCCTAATAAGCAAAGTATCAAATTTGGCTGGTATCATTACAGATAATCAAATTGATAAAATTTACTTTTTCACTATCGGCAGCACAATTCTGCTTAGACTTTTTGCCCCATGATGAATGGAGTTTGTGGCTATCACGCCTTCAGTCTCGTCATAGGTATTTCCTCCGGTATTCATATTTCTATCGAAGCGAGGGAAATTAGAACTACTCAATTCGATGCGGATTCTATGTCCTTTGCCGAAGTAGTTTGAAGTACTCATGGGGGTCATTTTCACTTCATAAACTTCTCCATCTTCCATCCAAACTTCTTTATCATAACCTTCTCTATATCGAACACGCTGAATAGTTTCATCCAGATTGTAAGCTTTTCCGTCAGGGTATACATCGATCAGCTTGATCGTGACATCAGTGTCTTTAGCATCTGAGGATAGATAGAGGTAGGATTCAATAAATCCCGAAACCTCAATTCCCTCTTCCAGCACATCTGAAGTATAAACCAAGATATCTTCACGCTTTTCCATCTCAGATTGATCTTTGGAGCCGCCATTACCATCAATAGCATTTCCTGTGCAGCAGACATTTCCGCCATAGGAAGTGACCGGGTTCATCGGGTCGTAGGTAAACGTATCAGGATTGTCTTTTCTAGGTTTTTTTGAAGTAAGCTTTCCGTTTCCATTAAGTGTATTTGCTTTGCCTTCTGAGTCCAAATACATGGTACTCATCTCAGCATCTGCAGGAGGCCACACATCTGAAGTTTGCCATTTGTTTGAGCCCATAGTATAATACTGTACTCTTGGCATTTCTTCCATGACCTCAGATTTTTCGCCTTTCAGCCACACATCAAACCAAGCTGTAATAATCTCGTCGTAATTTAATCGGGCATCACCCACATTAAGATCACCCACCATGGTGTTTTCAGTAGCACGAGTGTAAGAGCAGTGCAATACTGGAGCAATCACCAAGTATTGATTATTCCTAGCCATTTCAGAAACAGCATTCTCTCTAGCGTGATTGAACAAGGCGATATTCGGCCCGGCTGATACATCAAACCAAGACACAAACCAGAAGCTTGGCTTATCAAAAGGCATATCATCATGATACAATCCACCTTCAAACCACTTTGGATCATTAGGTTTGCGGGTAATCATCTCTTCATAGATTCCCATAGGACCATTTTGATTTTTAATAATATCCTGAATAGGAAGGTGGCTTAATGCCTCTTTGGAATCGATTTTAGGATATTCAGGAGACATATCATAAAAGCGCTGTAGCCTTAGCAAATCTTTTTGGCTGATACCTTTTGGCAATCTAGGAGCCAAAGGATCCTGCTGAACTCCATAAAGCCAGTTGGTGAAAAGCATCTGTCCGGCACCACCTCTGTACCAATTTCCCTGCTCATTAAATTCACCTACCCGGCCAACACCTGCTCCATAGCCTTGTGGAACAAGAGCGGCCAATGCTGGATGATCTAAGGAAGCCACAGCCATTTGCCATTCCGCAGTGGACGAGCAACCCAAAGTTCCTATTTTCCCATTACTCCAATCTTGCTTGGACATCCAATCAAAAGCGTCATATCCGTCAGTCAAAGGAACGCCTAGGATATCCCAATCTCCCTCTGAAAAATACCTTCCACGCTCATTTTGAACTACGTATGCATAACCTTTCTCCACCCAGGAAAGGGCAGTTTGCATAGTGCGGGTATTCATTTCTCCATTTCCCCAGGTGTTGAAGTTGTAGGGAGTTCTTGAAAATACAATAGGGTACTTCCCTTCTCCTTTGGGACGGTAAATATCTGTAGCCAAACGAACGCCATCCCGCATGGGCATCATGACTTTCTGGTCTACAATAGCTACTTCTTCAAGTTGGTCGATTATGCTTTTCTCCTGTGCAGAAGCAGCAAAGGCGGCCATGACAAGCAGAAAAGTGAGAATGATGTTGTAAAAGTTTTTCATGCGTTAATGATTTTTTTCATATCCCGATTTTTTGTTTTATCCAATTAGTATGGGGTCTTTAACTGGTGACAGACCTTCAGATTCAATCTAAGTTAGCGAAGAGACAGGAATAGAACTGCATAAAATGATGATTGGTCATTATTTATGGTGGCGAATTAATTGAAGTTTTGATAATTTCCACTAAAGGTCAAGTTTCCAAATACTTACGAGCTTTAAGAGATGATGAATCGTATAATCTTCCTTTTTAAAACTTTTCATTTCATACATAAAGGCTAAATTTGCGGTCACAACGATTTTTACCAATGAGCGACAGCCCAACCAACCCCCTGAGTACCTGGGTGGAAGTATCAAAGATTTCTGATTTCACAATTTACAATCTTCCTTTCGGAGTATTTCAGAATAAAAGACTTAGCGCACGTATCGGAATAGCTATCGGTGACAAGATTGTCGATTTGAGTGTGCTGGATCAGGAAGGATTCTTTTCCGACATGTTTTTACCTGAAGGAGTATTCTTAAGTGATTCCCTTAATGAGTTGATTAGCTTAGGAAAGGTGATTACAAAAAAAATTAGAGAGCGTGTACAGGACCTGTTGCTAGCAGATAATGAAAAGCTTAGAGATCATTCTGCACGTGGAAAAGTAATGGTGAATAGGAAGGAGGCAGAAATGCTTCTTCCTGTCAAAATCGGTGATTACACAGATTTTTATAGCAGTATGGAGCATGCCTCGAACGTAGGTAAAATGTTCCGTGATCCTGAGAATGCTCTATTGCCAAACTGGAAACATCTGCCTGTCGGATATCATGGTCGTGCCTCCTCCATTATTCCTTCAGGAGTGCCGGTAATCAGGCCAAAAGGACAAACAAAAGATCCTGGATCAGATTCTCCCGTTTTTGGACCTAGCAAAAAGCTGGATTTTGAGTTGGAACTTGCATTTATAACCGGCAAATCAACCAAGCTTGGTGACTCTGTATCAACAGCAGATGCTGAGGATTATATTTTCGGTTTTGTATTGTTTAACGATTGGTCAGCACGCGATATTCAGGCATGGGAATATGTGCCTTTAGGTCCATTTTTAGGAAAAAGCTTTGCTTCTTCCATCTCTCCGTGGGTAGTAACCTTGGAAGCCTTGGAGCAATTCAAAGTGGAAAGTCCCGTGCAGGAACCAGAGGTGCTTGATTATTTGAAATGTGACAAATCACATAGTTTTGATATTCAATTAGAAACCTACATTCAGCCGGAAGATGAAAAGAGTACAAAAGTTTGTACTTCCAATTTCAAAAATATTTACTGGAATGTGGCTCAGCAACTCGCTCATCACACAGTAAATGGCTGCAATATCAATGTTGGCGATATGATGGCATCGGGAACAATTTCTGGTCAGGAGCCCGATTCCTTTGGTTCCATGCTGGAATTGTCATGGAATGGAGAAAAAAAGATCAAACTTGAATCCGGAGCTGAGCGAACTTTTATCGAGGACGGAGATACCGTAATTATGAAAGGATTTGCGGAGAAAGATGGAATCAGAGTTGGCTTTGGAGAAGTGAAAACCAAGGTAGTTCCAGCCAAGTAATTTGCAAAAAACAATTATTTAAAACCCTGACTTAGTACAAGTCAGGGTTTTTTTGTGAAGATTTTCCAACTGATTTACTATCCAAGCTTTAAGTTTGTTAAGCGTTTGAACATCAGTTTATGAAGGGATTTCTATTCACTGATATTCTTTGGTTTCCGTTTAATGCATGATTTTTTTCACATGATAGCGGGATTATATTTTCAGATCTGTCTCAACTTTTTAAGAGGCAACTTTTCTTTTCAAATTCATAATTATTTAAAAAAATGGCTAAGCTTAAAAATTTATCTATTACAACCCCTATTCTTTTTGCGTTGCCACTTCGAAGCGAGTGGGCAGTAAATCCAGTTGATATCAATAAACCCATAATGGCTGGAGACTGGGATGGTGCCGGCACTCTCAAATTTTCAAGAGGCTTTGTGATGGCAAAGAATGATGCTAATTTCCTTTACCTGACACTGGATGTGGTGTCTGATACTGGAAATGACCCAAGTACGAACGATTACTTTTGGCTGTCTTTTGACAACAACCGTGATCGTAATATCACTTCTGGTGTGGATGTGAACTATGGCTTATACCCTGGACAACCAAACAAGCTGGGAAAACAAAAATATCTAGGTCCTGGTCAATGGACTGGATTACTTTCTGATCCATCTAATTCGGCAGTGGTGCAGGAATTTGGGGCTAGTCCAAACTCAAGTGAGTCTCATAGAATCTGGAAATTCAAAATTCAACTCAGTGAGATTAATGTGGCGCTGTCTTGGCCACTTAGTACCCCATATACGTATTTTGGATTTAGAGTAAAGTCCAGTAACCCTGGATTTACAACAGATTTTCCAACAAACTTCTATAAGGATTTCACCAAGCTAAGACAACTAATCCTTAGCAGAAAACCATCCATTCCTTCCAAGGATTTGGGACCATTGGTAGGCAGCGTAGGATTAATTCCTACCACGAAAATCTCTCCAACCACCGGTAGGGCAACAACGGGCTCGGGATATTATCACTTTGTGGAGAATGCGGCCTTTGGTGGTACGCTGAATCTTATCGGGAATAGAACCAAGATGCAAAGCCTGTATAGCGCAAACAACAGAAAGTATAAGGTGGAAATAGCAGGTCCCAGTGGAGGTTCCTATACAAATCTGATTAGCAATTGGTCGAATTATCGTTGGACAGGGTCAACTTATGTGCTGGAGTCATTTGCTCCGAATTCATTTGGCTATTATCAGCTGGCAAATCCTGGTATAGATTACTCCATTGATGATCTGCTCCTTCAGTTCCCAACTACAGGACTTCTGCCAGGTTTATACAGTGTGAAAGTTACTTTTTACGTAGGTACTAGTAATACTGAATTGGATTCTCAAGTGTTGAGGTTGAATATAGACAATCATGTTCCAGACGTTGTGATCCAAAGTGTGAAGCATGGCAGCAGCGAAGTGTCTGCCTGTGCGATCGAAACAATAGGCGCAGCTCCGGATGGCTTAAATTTTCGGATTACTGCCAATGATCCCGAAGGAAATCTCAGAGGAGTAAGTTTTTATGCCACCTATGGAGATGGGCTTTCTACCAGTATTTATAGTGAAAACTATACCCCTGCAAAAGGAAATTGGGCAGGCTTTGTAAACAAGCTAATTCCTGAATCCGGAAATTGGAGACCACCTCAATCCTGTGCTTACAGCTTTGTACTGGCAGCAAGTGCGAGGACTACAAATGGTTATTCTTGGGTCGGTTATAACAATACCCATCGGAATTTGACACTATTACTTGGGTAAAGATTGAAAATGGTTTAATCTCGAAAACCACTTCTACTAAGAAGTGGTTTTTTTCATGAAAACACCAGATCATATCTCTAATCTTCTAAAGGAATCACTTTTTGTTGTTTTGGTTTTTGGGGGATAGTTTGAAAACCAAATAGCCGATCCCAACTACAAAATGTAGAATCAGGATTCCGAAAATCAGGATTATTGTGGTGTTTCCGCTCATTGAATATCTAAGACAAGTGGTTTGTTACCTTCTAACTGAGTTTAGACTTAATCAAAGACTAACTCTGGTTTTCCAGTTTTGAAATTCAATTTCGAGTTCCTTAGCAATTTCGGGTTGCAGAATAATTAAATTATTGATCTCTGTTGGATCGCTTTTAAGATTATACAATTCCCAGGGAGCATTTTCTCCATGAGTGACAAGTTTCCAGTCGCCTTTTCTCACGGCTTTGCCCACAGACCATTCCCAGAAAATTGCTTCTTCCCGTTGTGATTTTTCACCCCGGATAGCTGGCAAAAGGCTTTGGCCTTCAGCAGGAAAAATAGGATTTCCCTTATATTCAGTTGGGTAATTAGCACCTGCGATTTCGGCAAGTGTTGGAAGAATATCTATAAGGTGGGCTGGGAAAGCACTTACCTCATTCTCATGTCCCAGGCCTTTCGGCCACGAGATGATCAAAGGTGTTTTGATGCCGCCTTCGAAGGAGTAGTTTTTGTAAAAGCGATGTGGAGTGTTACCTACGTTTGCCCAATCTGGTCCCAGGGAAGTCCACTGTCCAACAGATCCGATTTCGCCGTTTCCAGGGATAGTTACTACTTCGGCTGAAGCACCGTTGTCCGAAAGGAAAAGAAAAACAGTATTATCTAGCTTGCCTTGTTTTCTTAGCTTCTGGATTATTTCTCCGATTTTTTGATCCATTCGATCAATCATTGCTGCATATACTTCCATTTTCAGCTCTTCAACTTTTCGGACAGAATCTGAAAGAGATTCCCACGGCGCATAAGTTGGCTCGCTTAGAGAATAGCTTTCATCTATGATTCCTAGCTTTTTCTGCTTTTCAAATCGCTTTTTACGGATAGCCTCATAGCCTTCGGAATATTTACCTTTGTATTTCTTGATGTCTTCAGGCCAAGCCATTAATGGGTCATGAGGAGCTGTATAAGACAAGTAAAGAAAAAATGGTTTTTTATCTTCTTTGTACTCATCCAACCACTGCAAAGCATATTTGGTGAAATAGTCAGTGGAGTAATAGTCTTGCGGCACTGTATAAGGCTGCATCAATTTTCTGTCTTCGTAAAATGGCCGATCAGGTCTTTTTTGGGCAGGTTCTGGTTCATTATCTCGACGAGGACCGGGGTTGAAGTGATTTGAAGCGCCTTCTTTTAATCCATAATACCTATCAAACCCGCGGTCCATAGGATGATCGAAACCATGATGCTTGCCTGCCCACAATGTTATATATCCAGCTGATTTAAGAAGCTCTCCGACCGTGATTCCATTTTTCAAAGGCTGAAGGTAAGTGGCGCCATAGCCAACCTGCTGAGCATACATGCCCGTAATCAATGCTGCCCTCGAAGGATTGCACTTTGATGTATTATACATTTGAGTGAATCGGACGCCTCTCTCTGCAAGCCAGTCTAAATTCGGAGTTTCTACCTCACTTCCATAGCTACCAATATCTGACCAGCCCAGGTCGTCAGCCAGAATTAGAACTATATTGGGTTTTTCTTCAGCTAGTCGGAGCTGATATGGAAGGAAAAGTAGAAGAAGGAATAAATTTATTGGGTTTATCATAATCAGAAAACAGTTCAGGGCTGACTGTTTAATATACCTATTACCATCGAAATTAGCAGAACAAAGCTGGTGAGTTCAAACAAATGAATTCCCAAAACGAAAAAAGCCACTCCGAAGAGATCGGAATGGCTTTTCTTTTAAAGAAGAAAATACACTTTACTTGAAGCCTATCTCTTCCAATCCGCCATGGCTGATTTTGATGGCTTCCATAGGATCCAAACCAAAAGTTTGGTCTTGTTCTACTAAGTAAAACTCCATTCCGGACTTGTCTTTTTCTGCCAATATTCTTTTGAAATCAATATTACCTGTGCCGACAGGAGCAAAATTTCCTTCAGCATTCATGTCTTTTACGTGCCAAGCTTTAAATCTTCCCGGGTACTTTTCGAAGTAAGTCAAAGGATCAACTTCAGCTTTAGCCACCCAAAAAAGGTCCATCTGGAAGTTTACAAATTCAGGATTACATTTTTCTAATAGAAGATCTTCTATGACAGTACCGTCAGCCATCTTTTTAAATTCAAAATCATGGTTGTGGTAAAGAAGTTTGATTCCCGCTTGATTACATTTTTCTCCCAAGCTATTCATGATATTCACCAATTCATCTGGGGTTCCTTTCATCCCCATAGATCGGGTGGCTTGATCAAAAGTAAACATGCCCATAGGAGGGACAGGTATAACAAAGTATTCTATCCCAGCTGCCTTCACATCAGCGATCAATTGCTCAGCGTTCTCCATATTCAACATACCCATGTGGGCACTTTTAGCAGTCAGGCCAAGTGATTCCAGGTAAGATTTGAATTCAGAAGGAGTCATGCCATAGAATTTGCCATCTTCATAATTTGCTGCTTCTACATAAGCATAGCCTGCATCCGCTACTGCTTGAAGTGTGCTTTTGGGATTACTAGCCATGGAATCTCTTACTGTATAAAGTGCAAGTCCGCCGAAGCTTTCAGGTTCTTCTTGAACAACTTCTTGGGTCTCAGAAGCTACTTCAGTGTTTTTCTCAGTACTACACGCTGTAAAGCCAAGAGTCAAGGCCAGGAGTAATGAAAAGGTCAAATTAGAATTATGTTTCATAGGTTATCGTTTTTGATGCGTTCAAGATAGCTAAATCATAGAAATAATTCCCCCCTCGTTAAAGTTACTCTTAAAATGAGGGCAGAGAAAATTTGGTCACAGACAAACAAATAAGCTCAAATACGTTTGAAAGACTAAACCAACCCTACATTTACCATGACACATGTATTGAAAATATTAGACATACAACCAGTAACACACGATGTAAACCAATACACTTTGGAGAAACCTGAAGGATATGTTTTTATTCCTGGCCAAGCAACTGAAGTGGCAATTAATAAGGAGGAATGGAAAGAAGAGAAGCGACCATTTTCTTTCACTTCTTTGCCAGAAGAGGAACACTTACAATTCGTGATCAAATCCTACGCTGATCATGATGGCGTGACCAATGAATTACGCAAGATGGAAGTGGGTGACGAGTTAATTGTGGATGATGCTTGGGGAGCAATTCAATATCAGGGTAAAGGCGTATTTATTGCTGGTGGAGCTGGTATTACACCTTTTATCGGGATTTTCCGGGATTTAGAAATTAAAGATGAATTGCAGGGCAATGCCTTGATTTTTGCGAATAAAACGGCTAAAGATGTAATTCTTGAATCCTATTTCCGAAAAGCCCTCGGCAATAATTTTATCTCAATTTTAGATAAAGAACAGGCTGGCGGACATCAAAATGGAAGGATAGATAAGGATTTTCTCAAGACTCATGTAAAAGATTTTACACAGGAATTCTATATCTGTGGACCAGATCAGATGGTCCAGAATATCAGTAAAATTTTGGAAGAACTTGGTGCTAAGCCTGAAGCTATCACTTTTGAAAAGTAAAGCTTAATCTGATATTATGCTTTATAGAGACTTGTTGCCAAAACCTTTTTCACCAAAGGACCAATGGTCAGCCCCTGTCCAATAATCGAGAAAACTACAATTACATAAGTAACGGTGAGAAATAATTCCCGCTCCATTTGAGGTTCCAAGGATAGCGCCAAAGCAATTGAGATGCCGCCACGGATCCCTCCCCAAGTCATCATTAAACCGGTTTTAGGAATGAAATCCAATTTCTTTCTAAAGATTGCCACCGGTCCTGCAAGAGATAAATATCGGGCAAGCAATGCAATTGGTATAGCTATCAAGCCAAAAATCAAATATTCTCCAGTGGCTGTGATAACTAATAATTCGAGACCAATTAGTACGAACAATACTGCATTTAGTAGCACATCGATCAGCTCCCAAAATTTATCCACATAATTATGTGTGGTCTCTGACCATGCGATTTTTGGTGATTTATTTCCAATAAATATGCCGGCAACTACCACCGCCAATGGACCTGAAACGTGTAAATAATGAGCCAATCCTGAAAGACCCATTACCAGGGCCAGGGTGATGATTACTTCAGTTTCGTAATTGTCAATGACTTTCATTAGTCTAAAGGTCGCCCAACCTGTAATCAAGCCCAGGACGATCCCGCCTACCACTTCTTCCAGAAATAATAATCCTATTTCACTGGCATCTATCGAGCTGAGTCCTTTTTGGGCGATCTTAAAAATAACAAGGAAAACTACCACGCCCACACCGTCATTGAAAAGGGATTCACCCACAATTTTGACTTCCAGTTTTTTGGGAGCATTGGCATCTTTGAGAATCCCTAAAACAGCTATAGGGTCAGTAGGGGAGATTAACGCGCCGAAAAGAAGACAGTAGATGTAGTTTATTTCATGCCCGAAAAGAATGAAAATGTAGTACATCATGGTTCCCACTAAAAAAGTTGAAAGTACTACCCCGATCGTTGCAAAGGCAGCTATTGGTGCTTTCATAGCTTTCAGGGAATCTAATTTGGTATGAAGAGCTCCGGCAAAAAGGAGGAAGCTCAACATTACATCTAACAGTGCCGTTTCGAAGTCAATTGAGCCGATAAGCAACTCCGCTTCGTCTATAAAAAAATGATTGATTTTCCCTAAGAGCGTGATACCTACGGTAAATGCAATAGCAATAATCATCAGACCGATGGTAAAAGGTAGCTTCAGAAATTTGGTGTTGATAAAAGCAAAAGCTGCGGAAAGAACAATAAGTATAGTAATGATGGTAAAAATGTCCATAGGGAGTCGCTTGATAGATTGGTTTTTTCAAAGTACAATCATTTCATCTATTGACCAATTAAGGCTTTTATAAAAACCTAGCTCAAAAAGGTCAAAATCATTAAATTGGAAGTGATAAAATTTCCAATGGCTATGAAAATCAATAATTTATTAATCTTAGTTTTTTGTGTTTTAATGTCCTGCAACCAAAAAAGTGCGGAAGTAGAGAGTTCTGAAATAAAAAGTTCTACTATCCCAGAAGTAAATTATGATGAGCAGACAACACAACAGGTGGTAGACCATCACTTAGAGGCATTTATTGGAAATGATCTCGAAGAAGTGATGGCCGATTATATTGAAGAGTCTATTTTGGTCACACCTGACCGTACATATAGAGGTTTGGCAGAAATCCGTGAGAATTTCATAAATGCTTATGCTGCCTTACCCACAGATTCTACGTTGGTAACTGTATCCAAAAACATGGCTGTTAAAGATGTAGGGTATATCATTTGGAATGCAGATGCCCCCAAATTTGAATTTGAGCACTGTTCTGATTCATTTATCATTCATGATGGCAAAATTATCCGCCAAACTTTTATGGGAGTTGTCACTCCAAAATAACTAAACCTGATTATTCAAAGCCAAAAATCAGAGGAAAGATGAACAGAACAAACGCAGCCCAAATGAAGTAGATGGGGATGTATCGCACGATAGCTTTCCCTACTTCAATACTTTCATTAGCATTCTTTACTGTCTTGTAAAGTTTTGCAGCAATCATCAATAAGTGAATCAGCATCAACATATTACTTCCCAATACGGCCATTCTGTTTGGCGTAAAGCCCCATTCTGCTATTCTGAATAAGATTGCAGAAAGAGCGACTCCATTGACAATGATGGTGACGATGGACAGAAGAAATAAAATCCAGAAGCCAGTGCTATTCTTTTTCTTTTCAGCACTTTCAGCCACTGAGAAAAAGATCAGTGCCATTACTCCAATCAGTAGAGCATTGAAAATCAAAAGGAAATCCCGATCGGTGTAAGGGTTTTTTCCGGAAAAGACTATTGCTCCTAGGTAAATTACCAGCATTATTAATACTGCCGGGCTAAAGAGCTTAGCAATGATAGGGGAAACTTTATTTACCAACTGAGGATTGGTTTGAGTTAGCAACGTAGCCAAAATAGGGATGGCTGGAAGTCCAAAAACCACTAGATTTTCCTGGAAGAACTTTTCGATATTGATGTCTATCAAAGCAAAAAGTCCAAAGGTAATTCCCGATAAAATTCCTGCTGCTATTCCTAACAAGACAGACATCACGATCACATCTCCATTAAACCGGAGGAAATCCAGCCTCTTGGTCAGATTGTTTGGTTCATTTCCTGTAAATGCCACACCGATGAGAATCCAGAGCATTACTGGAAGGTGTAGACAGGCTAGAATGAGTATATCCGTTTCTTTATCCGGAAGTGAATTGATATAAATCAGACAGGCTACAGAGATAGCAGTTATGATTGCAATTGTCTTTGGGGCTAATTGGTTTCTCCAGGCAAAAAAGGCCGTCAGAAAGGGGAAGACTATGAATGCTATATTTCTCGGATAAAAGAAGTCTTCCGAAACAGAAAATGTAAAAGGAATCCTTGCGATCATTCCAGCGAGAAATGCCGAAATGGCAACAAAAAGGAAGTCATTTTTAGATCCCCATGAAATGGAATTGGATTCATAGGTTAGTCGTTCATGCCAGATTTTGGCAGTGATGCTATCAGTCATTTCGGGATAGACAGCTGTAAATGCGGTTTTAAAGCCCGATTTGTTTTTTCTGTAAAGATTTTCCAGATAGGCTGGATCATCGATGTGGTTTTTAATTCCTTGCTGCATGGTATGGATGGATAAGGTGTTTTTAAATGATAAGAGCTATTTCTTGGTGTAGGGGACTCCTGCTTAAATAGTGAATGCTAGTTTTTAATTGATCAAATCTCTCCAGACAAGTGTCGAGTGGATTTCCAATTGTATGGACGCATTCACAAAATTCAGATCCTGCTTCTCGGTTTTCAGTATTTTCAAATTGAGCATTACATGATTTTAATGAATTCTGTGGCATAACCTCATGTCCAAAAAAGGAATACAATACAGTAAAAACCATGGTTGAAGCAACACCTGCAAAAAACAGAAAGGGAAACTTTTTGTCGTATTTCACGGGCTTTGCGAAGCTTACCTCCTTCGAATATTGATTAAAAGGCAAGATGTATCTCAGTTTATCGTAGTGCCATGCTAGAATGTAGAGGTTGGCCAACACCATCAATGGAGACGTGACATAGGAGCCCACAAATCGAACTGCAAATGATAAAATCCAAATATTTACAATGATGGGCAGGTATAGTAAAGCCCCCATTAATACAGTGCGAGAAATAAGAAGTAGGATGGCAGCTAGCACCTGGGCCACTCCAATGAACGTGTAGTAATAGCCAGTGTGATGCAGGGCTTCCAGATAGGAGCCCATGGGATGTATCACAGATAAACCGCTGGCAAATCTTTCGCCTAGGATTTTCACCATACCCGCAACTATAAATGCATAGGCTAGCAGGATTCTGCATCCGAGTTGAAACAACCAGTGCCATCTGTTTTTCTTAATGCTGAAGTAATAGGATTCTAACTTTTCTGGTAAACTCGCTAGTGTCATTTTCTATTGAATTTATGGGTGTTCAAATTAATTTAGAAGAGAATGATTAGTCCCAAAGTCCAACCAGGCTAAAAGAAAAAACAGCACTTAGCCAGATTCCAATAAAATAGAAGAGTGTACTGAAAATGATTGCTCCCAGCTTTCGGGGACCAAAAGGGAACCAAACAAATCCCATGAGGTAGAAAAACAATCCACCGAATACGCCTCCCAGTGGAATAAATGTGAGGGGGACAAACATCCAGTTTTCGAATTCCGAACTCTTGACCAGAATGAGAAACATGAGCCATGAAAATGGAATACTAGCACCAATTAATCCGGCGATTATTGCAGATTTAGCTTGGATACCTTTTAGAAGTTTAATTTTAGTGTCCATGATTTTGAAAATTGAAAGCACTTTGTAATTCAAAGTGAAGTGTTAAATTTTTTTAGGTTTTGTTTTCGTTAATTAAATTTTCGAGGAATAACAGATGCTCCTCAAATGCTGTTTTACCCTGCGAAGTCGCCTCGTAGGTGGTCATTGTTTTTCTTCCTACAAAGCTCTTGTTTACAGAGATGTATTCTGCTTTCTCCAGGTTTTTCAGGTGAGAGGCGAGATTCCCGTCAGTCACCTCCAATAGTTCCTTAAATGAATTGAAATCATAATTTTCATTCACCATCAGGATGGACATGACCCGTAGCCGAACCACATTTTCAAATGCTTTGTCGTAATTCCCCTTCACCTTATCTGTCGTATTTGTAATACATCATCGCGCCATAGATGACATGCAAAACTCCAAAACCAACTGCCCAAAGAATCAAACCATAGCCGGGTAAGAAAGCGGCTATTAGGCCGAGAACAACCTGGCAATAACCTAGATATTTAATGTCATTGAGTGTGAAAGTGGAAGCATTCAGCAGGCCAAGTCCATAGAAAATCAATGTGGCTGGAGCGACTACTCCATAATGTTCTTTTAATAATAATGCCAGACAGAATATACCGCCGACTACAACCGGAATAAATAAGGCTTGAATAAATCGTTTACTTGCTGGCGTCCAGAACTTGTGAGCTTTTTTTCTGCTTTTGCTTTGACTCATGAGCCAGGCCGTACCAATGGAAAGAAGTAGGACAACTGCACCCGTCGCAAGTAATTTTCCTAAGATATCTTCTTGTTTGATTTCACTGATATTGCTTCCAAAGGGCATTTCTGGATAATAAACCCAAATATATGCCATTCCTGCGGCTATCAGGGCGTAAGTTCCAGCTAGTATCCCAGAAAGTCCACTTAGAGATAGGAAGCGGGTACTTCGCTCCATCATGGATTTGATTTCGGCTAACTCTTGTTCGGGTTTTCTCATGTTTAAAAGTACTTTGAGTTACAAAGTAAAATGAAAAATTCTAAATTTTATCAGAGTATTGAAATATATTTAGAAATTATTCTTCCTCTGGAACTGCCATGGTGTGATTTCCTGCAAGGAGGCATTTACCATCTACTTCTATATAAGTCCTCATAAAATGATATCGCGTAGGACTAGGATCTCTATCGACTAGGGTAAATCCCGTAACCACCGCCATATTGTCTGTGATGGCAACTTTGACATCGCTTTGTACTCTAGATCTGGTATTGCTTGTTCCATTTTTGGCTTGCTTCTCAGCTCGTTGCACTACATCTTTCTTGGTGTCAACCATTGATGCGTGGTTATGAACCCACACAAAATTCTCTGCGAGCGTGATTTTGAAAAATTCAGGGTCTGGTTTCAAGTTCATGGCTTCCCATTGAGCATCCAGAGTCAAAATAGTTTGTTCAGTCATGCAGGATTGCTGTGCCGAAGTAGAAAAATAAATAAAAAAGGAAAAGAATACGGATAAGATGAAGGTTTTCATGATGCTTAGCGAAATTTTAAAGTATTGTAAGTTTAGAAATTAACTCAGTAAATAAATCATTCCTATAAGAATACTCATCGCTCCAGTCAGCCAAAAAAGCCAATAGGTCTTTCTCCTGAGTGGATTCTTACCCCAAAAAGCAAGCGTAATTTTCATCATTAGCGGTCGATTTTTTGCCATCCAATTATAGCCGTGATCAGTGAGCTTTTGGAAGATTGAAGAATTCTCATACCACTTATGCCAGTGTTTATTGGGTTTATGGAAATAATAGAAAGTCCGGAATGCCGAATCAGGGCCACTAAAAACTGATCCATCCGGCTCTATGAGTCTGGAAGCTTTTTTAAATTCTTTGAGTGGGATGTCCGGAAAATCTCTCGCTACCTCTTGAAAAGTTCGGTAAGTCAACCCTTTCGTATTACTCTGCCATACCATGATCCAATATTTGCAAAAGCCGCATTCCCCGTCCCAAACAAATAAAGGATGAGTGGGTGGTTTTGAGGTTTTTAAATATTTGGTAAACATAGTTGGGTAATTAGCTGCCGTATAAGGTAGATTAAATAGTTTATTTTCAATCAGTAGGATTCCTTCTTAGAGACTAGAAATAGTTATTACAACTATACAAAGGGAATACGTTAGTGAATCATTTTTATTCTCCTTCCGTTATCAGACTCCTTGACTGCTAAATTAACGAAATGTGAATTTCAAAATCTCGATTTGTGAATGGCGGCAGGCAAAAGTATCTTTGTAACCTTAATCTTTAAAACCGATCTATAGTGGCAAATAAAACTGTTAAAGTTGGCTTGGTCCAGTTAAGTTGTTCTGCAGATGTGGCAGATAATCTTGAAAAAACCATCTCTGGTGTACGTGAGGCTGCGGCCCAAGGCGCTCAGGTGGTTGTACTTCAGGAGCTGTTCCGTTCCCTTTATTTTTGTGATGTAGAAGACTACGAAAACTTCAAGTTGGCTGAAGCCATCCCAGGCCCTTCTACGGATACCTTTGGTGCCTTGGCAAAAGAACTTGGCGTGGTCATCGTTGCATCCCTTTTTGAGAAAAGGGCAGAAGGCTTGTACCACAATACTACAGCAGTCTTAGATGCGGACGGTTCTTACCTTGGCAAGTACCGTAAAATGCATATTCCGGATGATCCAGGCTATTTTGAGAAGTTTTACTTCACTCCAGGAGATCTGGGCTACAAAGTTTTCCCAACGCGATTCGGGAATATTGGTGTCTTGATCTGTTGGGATCAGTGGTATCCGGAAGCAGCGAGAATCACGGCTTTGAAAGGAGCGGATTTTTTGGTGTATCCTACAGCTATCGGCTGGCACAAGGATCAAGATGGTCTGACTAATGACGAGCAATACGGCGCTTGGCAGACAATCCAGCGTTCGCATGCGGTAGCCAATGGTATTCCCGTGGTTTCCGTGAACCGTTGCGGAATCGAGGGGGATATGAAATTCTGGGGAGGATCTTTTGTTTCCAATCCTTTTGGAAGAGTATTATTTAAAGCTTCCCACGAAGAAGAGCAAATCCACGTGGAAGAGCTTGATTTTGCAGGTTCTGATAGATACAGAACTCACTGGCCTTTCTTGAGAGACCGTAGAATTGATTCCTATCAGCCAATCACCAAGCGATACTTGGACGAAGAATAGACATTCATGACAGATATCTTTGCACTTGCCAATTCGGGAGCCAAAACTCCCGCAGAATTGGGATATTATTTTCCTGCGGAATTTGCCCCTCATACAGCTACATGGTTGAGTTGGCCACATAAGGAGGAATCCTGGCCTGGAAAAATCGACACCGTTTACGCACCCTATTCCGAGTTTATCAAATACGTAGCGCTTGGCGAAATCGTCAATATCAACGTGGCAGATGAAGCCATGAAGGCTTTTGCTTTGTCCCATCTTGAAAAAGCAGGAGTAAACTTGGCAAATCTCCGTTTTCACTTTTTCCCAACGAATGATGCATGGTGCAGAGATCACGGACCTGCTTTCCTGGTTAATCCTGAAGCGGATGTAAAAAAGGTTTTGGTGAAATGGGATTACAATGCATGGGGAAATAAATATCCTCCTCATGATCTGGACAACCAGATTCCGATCAAAATCGCTGCTGAATTGGGGATTCCTTGTTTCAAACCAGGAATTGTTATGGAAGGTGGTTCGGTGGAGTTCAACGGAAAAGGGACGCTTTTGACCTCAGAGGCTTGCCTATTGAATGAAAATAGAAACCCACATTTGAACCAAGCTCAGATCGAACGCTACCTTCAGGATTATTACGGAGTAAACCATATTCTTTGGGTAGGAGATGGGATCATTGGTGACGATACCGATGGGCATATTGATGACATTACCCGCTTTGTCAATGAGGATACTGTGTTGACGGTGGTGGAGGAGAATAAGTCAGACGAAAATCATCAATTGCTACAAGAGAATTTGGAGAGATTACATAAGATGCGTTTGGAAAACGGTAAGCAACTGAATGTAATTGAGCTTCCAATGCCGGATCCAGTGGTTTGGGAAGATCAAAGACTGCCTGCTTCCTATGCGAATTTCTACATTGCTAATCATGCTGTTGTCGTTCCGACTTTCAGAGATAAAAAAGATCAGCAAGCGTTGGATATTATTTCAGATTGTTTCCCAGATCGAAAAGTAGTAGGAGTAGATTCCAAAGATATTATTTGGGGATTAGGTAGTTTCCATTGCTTGAGTCAGCAGGAACCGGCTGTATAGTTTGCAGTAGGCAGTCGCCGTCTTTAGTCTGCTTGGTAATTATTTCCGTCATTGCGAGCGGAGAGTGGCAATCCAGTTAAATAACATAAGATTGCTTCGTTCCCGAAAATTCGGGAATAACTGCCTCTTCGCAATGACGATGGCTTAAAACGATCTTAATGCTTGCGTATGTTCGTTTATAAGGAAAATCACCAATTATGCTTCGAATATTTCCTGTGCTATTTTTAACATTTTTGATTAGCTCTTGTGCTTTTCAAACTTTAAAAAGAACTAAAGATATCAACTACATTTCAGCCAATACCCAAGAGGATTTACCAAACAAGAGTTTGGATATTTATGCGGCAAAAAAGGCTGAGAAACTTCCTGTATTGGTGTTTTTTTACGGTGGAAGTTGGAAGTCTGGGAATAAGGAGATGTATCACTTTCTTGGAAATAGGCTAGCTAGGAGGGATGTGATCGTAGTGATTGCTGATTATCCTTTGTCTCCGGATTATGAGATTCCTGCTATGCAGAATGCGGCTTTGGCGGCTGTAAATTGGACTAAGGATAATATCGAAGGTTATGGTGGAAATCCAAACCAAATTTTTGTATCTGGGCATTCTGCAGGCGGGCACCTGGCCTCATTAATTGCTGTCAAAGAAGGTGGATTAGAGCCTTCAGAAAATGGAAAGAAATTGGCAGGTTCTATTTTGATTGATGCTGCGGGATTGGATATGTATGGTTATTTGGAGGAAACGAGCGAAGGAGAAGGTAAGAAGTACCTGAATGCATTTACAGATGATCCTGCGGTTTGGAAGGAATATTCTTCGATGTACTATTTGAAGGAAGATTTAGGGCCTATGTTGATTTTGGAAGGAGAAAGGACTTATCCAAGTATTCAAGCTAGTCGCATACGTTTTATGAAGCGGGTAGAAGAAAAAGTAATCGAAAATGTAACAGTGAAGATCTACCCTAAGAAAAAGCATATCCCTATGATCACACAGTTTTTATGGACTGGAAGTAGGGTCTATAAAGATGTCCTTGGGTTTATTGAGGAGAATTGATCTTTAAAAATTACTTTGTTAAGCTGTCGATCAACTCCTCAGGAGTAATTACTTGGAGGTAAGGCTTCGAGAGTTTGAGGAAATCTTTGTCAGAAGTGACAATGGCGTCCATGTGGTGATCAAGCGCAATTTGATAGAAAATAGCATCTTCTATATCAGCAAACTTCATTTCCAAAGCATTTTGAACATGGCTTTTTTTACCCTCTAAAAAGTCAAAATTAGGAATCAGGTTAGTTAATATTTCAGCAGTTTTTTCATAATCTAAAAGCTTCAGCAAAATGTAAGCACAGGTTTGAACCACTCCAGTAGTAATGAATCCTTGAATCTTTCCAGTTGACAAGTGATTTAATATTACTGAAAATTTTTCAGGGTCGGATGTTCTTTTAATACTGATATCGAGGAGTACATTTACATCAAAAAAGATCTTCATAGCCCATTTTTTTTGCTTTGGCTTTGTAATATTCTTCTTTGTAATCGTAATCGTCTGGAATATCAAATTTTGGTAAAGATTTCATGTATTCCACCAAACTCATTCCGTTTTTCAATTTTGGCTTTGGTTTGATTAGCGCTTCGAAATGCTCTTCCACAAGACTTGAAATACTCGTCTCATTCTGATCCGCGTAAGCCTTGATCTTATCCAGCAGATTTTCTTCTATGGTGATATTGAGTCTCTTCTTCATGTGGGTAGAATTATTTTAAAGGTCACATGGAATTTCGCATACTGGATAATCATCCAACCATATGACGATTTTGTTATGCTCGATTTCATAATTTATGCGCATGATCCTGTAATTATGCGCATGAATATATCAAATAGTTTTTAACTATTTGATAAACAGTAGTTAAAATTGTATGTAATCTTCCAGTTTTTCAATCTTCCAATCAATTAATCTATGAAGGATCCACATCCACCACAAATCTCACAGAGCGAAACTCAGGTCTTGATTTAAGCTCTTCGGTTATTTTCCAGAGGTGCTCTTTGAAAGTGACTGGAGTATTTCCTGAGCGATCCAATTTGATCAAACTCTCAAACTGATATTGATTTTTAATCCGTGCGATGATGCCTTTCTCCGGGCCGAGGACAATTTTCTTTATAGGAATTTCAGCCATCCCATGATGAAGATTTAGTGCAGCTTTTTCTGCTACTTTGAAGTCGGTGTGTCGTGTAGTGATCTTTACCAGTTTTACAAAAGGCGGATAATAAAACTTTTTACGGTCATGAATTTCATGATTGAAAAATTCAAAGTAATCGCCCTTAATCACCTGAGTATAAATCTGTGTTTCAGGATCTCTGGTTTGCAGGATTACTTGTCCCTGTACTTCCCTTCGTCCAGCTCTACCAGCCACTTGTGTGATTTGCTGAAAAGCTCTTTCTCCAGCCCGGAAATCAGGAAAGTTTAAAATTCGATCTCCATCCCAAATCCCGACTACTGTCACACGCCCAAAATCCAAGCCTTTGGTAATCATCTGAGTTCCCACCAAAATATCCAGATTTCCAGATCCAAATTCATCCAATAAGCGCTGGTATCCATGTTTGTTTCTGGTCGTGTCCAGATCCATTCTGCCAATTCTAGCTTCAGGGAAAAGCAAACTCAAAGATTCTTCGATCCTTTCTGTGCCCATACCCATCGTGGTCAATTGCGTACTTCCGCAGGCAGGGCAGGAGCTAGGTGTTTTTTCCTTGTATCCACAATAGTGGCAGCGAAGTTCTTCGGAAAACTGATGATACGTTAAACTCACGTCGCACTGCACACATTGGCCAGTCCAGCCGCAATCTTCGCATTGAATATAAGGTGAGTAGCCTCTACGGTTTTGGAAGATTAAAACTTGTTCTTGCCGCGCTAGAGCATCTTGTATTTTTTCCCTAAGTATTCTTGTAGTGTCTAGCTTGAGTAAGTTTTTGCGCTTATCCGCAGCCAAATCTGCCAGATGAAAGTTAGGCATGGTAGCATCACCGAATCGATGTGTTAATTCCACATAGCCGAATTTACCTTGGCTTGCATTGAAGTAAGATTCAAAAGAAGGAGTAGCGGATCCCAAAAGCGTCCTGGCCTGATGAAAATGGGCCAACATAATGGCAGAATCCCTTGCCTGAAACCGTGGCGCAGGATCAAATTGCTTATAGCTTGATTCATGTTCTTCATCGACGATAATCAATCCTAAACTATCGAAAGGCAGAAAAATCGATGAGCGAACCCCGACTACGAAAGAGAATCTCCCGCTTAATACGCCATTCCAAACTTCCACCCGCTCGTTATCAGAATACTTCGAATGGTACACGCCCATCTGACTGCCAAATACCTTTTTTAGACGCGTTACAATCTGAGTAGTAAGTGCAATTTCAGGTAATAGCAATAATACCTGAGAGCCGGAATCCAGCACTTCACGTATCATCTGAATGTATATCTCCGTCTTACCACTTCCTGTCACTCCATGAAGCAGGACGGATTGCTTACTTTCAAATTGATGCTTGATTTCTTCGAAAGCTGCTTGCTGGCTGGTAGAAAGTACGGCTGGTTCGGATTCAGGTTCTTCTTCGGCAAGCCTGTTTACTACGACTTTGAAGGATTCGAAAATCCCGTTTTTGATTAGCGTCTTAAGAGAACTTTCAGAATCACCTTCCTCTAAGAGTGTTGCTTTATCAAGTCCAGTTGAATTTGACTTTGGTTTTTGAAGGACCGGGACATCTCGTAGGTATTTTAATAGAATTGATTCCTGTTTTGCCTTTCCAGCTAAGGCTTCAAAAACTTCCTGTAGTGCGTTTTTGCTAGCTAACAGATCCGGCGTTAATCGAATCCTCGTCTCAACCTTTGGAGTATATTTTTCCTGTATTTTTTCAAAAATCAGAATTGCTTCCTTTTTAACAAGACTCTTTAAGATAGGATGGATACTCTTGATGGAAAGCACTTTTTCGCAGTCATCATAAGAAAGCTCAGGCTGATTTTCCAAAGCATCCAAAATCAGAATTTCACGGGCATCCAATGGATATTTGCTTTCCTCCCTATCGAAGTTTGGATTGAGTTGAACTTTGCTTTCGCTACTTAATCGTAAGCCAGAAGGCAACGCTGCATGCATTACTTCACCGATATGGCAGAAATAGTACTCGGCCATCCAAACCCAAAATCGAATCTGAAGCGGATTTACGCTGGGTGTATCATCCAAAACTTCCAAAATTGGCTTAGCTTGATAAGCTTGCGGGGGTTTATTGTGGACTTTTCCAATGATTCCCGTGAGGACTTTTTTCTTTCCAAACTGTACAATCACGCGAGCCCCCAGATTGATCTCTGGCTGCATTGAATGCGGAATGCTGTAAGTGAACATCCTTGGAATTGGAACGGGCAGGATGATATCTGCGAAATTATTTCCGCTTCCTGAAGGATATAAATCTTGATCTGAACAAAGGCTTTCCAAGGACTAAGCTAAATAGGGAAGTTGTGAAATCGCTTCTTCATACGCACTAACTGGCTTGCGACAGGCGTGATCAAAGCAAACATAAATTAAGGCATTTCCTTCCTGATCGGGTGTTTTGTCGGCAAGAATAGCGGCATTTTGTGTCAAACTACCTGAAAAAGCTAAAATCATATTAGGCGAATAGTTTTGCTGAAATTCCTTAGCCTTCTCGGATGCTCCCTTTCCGACAATAGCGATTTCAGCAGTTGGGACAAGCTTTTCCAAAAATAGACTTGCCCAATTACAGAGGAATCCAGGTTCCTTTAGGGTCAAATCTTTCATGCCTCCAAGCATTTTTGAAGCTATTTCCGAGTATTTCTCTTCATATGTGAAAAGTGAAAGTCTATGAAGATTCCCTGCCATTATTGAATTGGAAGCAGGGATTACGTTGTCAAATAGCTCTTTTTTATTAGCGATCAGTTTTTCTGCTTTGGGATTATTGAAGAAGAAAAAGCCATCGCTTTCATCGTAAAACTGAGCGATACAAAAATCGGTCATCGATCTCGCAAAATCCAACCATCTAGCATTTCCGGTTGCTTCAAAAGCCATCATGGAGGCTCTAATCACAGCTGCATAATCTTCCAAAAAGCCGGGAGTATAAGCACTTCCGTTTTTGTAGGCACGATGTAAAACTCCATCAATTAATAGTTTTTCCTGAAGGAATTCAAGATTCCTGATTGCCAAATCAAGCATGCTTTTTTTGCCCGTAGCATAATAGGATTGGATTAGTCCAGCGCTCATCAGGCCATTCCAGCCGCTGAGGATTTTATCATCTTTCCCAGGATATATCCGTTGATTTCTGACTTCCAGAAGTTTGGTTTTTAATGTCTTTAGTTTGGTCTGAAATTCTTCTAAACTTATTCCAAACTCTTCGGCAATTGTTTTTTCGGCTTCTGTTTGGAAAAGAATATTCACGCCTTCTTCCCAGTTTCCTCCTGGTTTGAGGTTGTAGAGTTTGCTAAACCATGGTAATTCCTCGGGAATGATTTGTTGGAGTTCCTGATAAGTCCAAACATAGAATTTGCCTTCCACGCCTTCCGAATCAGCATCTTGTGCAGCATGAAATCCACCTTCTCCATTCTGCATTTCTGCATCTAACCAAGCGACTGTTTCATTGACTTTTTCTTTGAAGAAATCATCTTTGCTTACTTGATATGCTTTTGCATACAATTCCAGCAGTTGCCCATTGTCGTATAGCATCTTTTCGAAGTGGGGAGCAAACCATTCTCCGTCCACAGAATAGCGGGCAAATCCACCTCTCAGTTGGTCATAGATTCCACCCATTCCTATCTTTTTCAACGTGAAAAAGACCTTTTCCAACATTTGATCATTCTTGCTGAGCACAGCATAATCTAAGATGAAATGCCAAATTGTCGGCATTGGGAATTTCGGTACGCGATTCATTCCCCCCCATTCTGAATCAAATTGAGCAATTATCTTGGTTGCAATCTCTGCGAGTTCATCGGGGTCCAACTCCTGATTTCCTGCAGTAATTCCGTATTTCTCGGTTTCTTTTCTATTAAGACTGTTGCCAAATCCTTCTGCACTTTCAGCCAGTTGATCTTCATGTTTTTCAAAGGCATTGGCGATGTTTGATAACAGCTCTTTCCATTGCTGATTTGGGAAATAAGTCCCACCATAAAAAGGCTTTTGATTCGGCATCAAAAAAACATTCAGTGGCCAGCCACCTTGCAATCCCATGGCCTGTACAGCATCCATATAAATATTATCGATATCAGGTCGCTCTTCCCGATCGATTTTGATGCATACGAAATGCGCATTCATGATCTCAGCAGTAGCCTCATCCTCGAAACTTTCACGCTCCATCACATGACACCAGTGGCACGCCGAATAGCCGATTGAAACCAAAATCGGTTTGTTTTCGCTTTTCGCTTTTTCCAAAGCTTCTGGGCCCCAAGGCATCCAGTCAACAGGATTGTGCGCGTGTTGGAGTAGGTAGGGGGATTGGGAATGAATTAGGAGGTTGGACATTTGAGATTGGAGAATTTAGTTGAATTAACCCACCAAGGGTTTCAAACCCTTCTTGGGTTCAGAGATTTAATCTCTTTTGAAAAATCAAATTCCCTATTCAATCGTTCCAGCTTTTGGAGAAGATTGTTAAGAAATTTATGATGACCTTCACTTTTTGGGTTGAGTGCTCGATGGGCAAGTTCTAGCTTGATTTTTTGGAGTTCAAGCACTTTTGCTTGGGTTTCATTGCTGAAGTATGAATTACTCCACTTTTCCCAGATGTAATCTTCGGCTTCTTCAGATGGGTGGATCAGATCTTTTTTATAAAATCGATAATCACGCAATTCGTCCATCATCACCTCATAGGCTGGGTAGTAAGAGACAAAGGAAAATTTGTTTTCCAACTGCGAACAAAGGACACGAAGCAGGCTTTTACTTAACTGATTTTCTGGTATTCCGTCTTTGATGTGACGAACAGGGCTGACGGTGAGGATAATTTTTAGGTTCGGAAATGCTCTGGAAATATTCCCGAAAATGTGGTTAAAATGGAATTCCATTTCGTCCAGCGGCACCAGTTTTTTGCTGAACTGCTTTTGGGGAAGTTTATGACAATTGGCTACTCTGCCAAAGTCTTCGGTTTCATATATCCAGGCTGTACCAAAGGTCAATATTAGATGTGAGCCAGTTTCCAGGTATTGCCTGACCGAGGAAAGTTGATGAGCATATTTCTGCTTAAGTTCTTCGGGCGATTCAGCATGGAGGTCAGAGTGCACTCCAAGATAGAAGTACAGCCCTTCTCGCTCCAAAATCCCATTTTCTTCCAGCTTGTCCTGAAATATTGCATGATCCAGTAGATCACCCAGAATCATCGGATGGAAAATCGTCCCGAAAGGATTGACTAGACAATCCATTTTAGCATCAATCATTTTTTGCCCAATCGTCTGAGCAAAGCAGGAACCCATACTAAGGATTTTGCTCTGATGGGAAATAGGAAATTGTGATTCAGGAATAGTGAATTCGGTGGACCATTGCATACCCGAAATTAAGGATTTGTGACGGATTGTTTTAACCGCGGAGAGCACAAAGGTTTCACTGAGAGCTAATAGGTCAATAGTCATTGTCCTGCTTCTCCAGAAGCTGGATGTTTTTATTTGCTGTCATTCGTCGCTCCACAAATGGCTTTTCTTTAAGTATTTTGCTTCTTTCTAAAAATTTTACAGCAATTCTGTGATTTTTCTCAAAGATTATAGACTAATGGAGTAAATGAAATCAAATGAGTAAAGAGGAAGAGTTCGTCAATCTAATCCATGAAAATCAGGGGCTGATCTATAAGATCACCTCGATTTATGCGAAGGAAAAAGCTGAACAGGATGATTTGTATCAAGAGATTGTGTACCAGACGTGGAAATCTTTTGATCATTTCAAAAAGGCTTCCAAACCGAGCACTTGGCTTTATAGGGTAGGGATGAACACCGCGATTACTCATTTGAATAAGTCAAAAAAGCAATTAAATACCTTGCCTTTTGAGCAGATTACGCTTCAATTTTCCGAACCTCAGGATTCGGAGAAAGAGGAGAGAATTCAAATGCTCTATGCACAAATTCGAAAATTGAACCTGCTAGACCGTGGTATTATCTTTCTCTTTTTGGAAGAAAAAACCTACGAGGAAATTGCCGAGATATCCGGAATCTCAGTCAGTAATGTAGGGACAAGAATGTCTAGAATCAGACAAAAACTTAAATCAGAAATGAATCCTAAATCAGTAGAATATGGAACTCGATGAAATGAAATCCCTTTGGGCTGACCTTAGTCTGCAAGTGGAAAAACAAGACAAAATTCAAAAAGAACTCTTAATGCAAATCACCAAACAAAAATTCAGAAGTAAACTCAATGGGATTCGAATTCCCGAGCTCATCGGCTCATTTATATGTGTGTTTTATGCGATGTATTTACTTTCATATTTTGGAGAGTTTGAGATGTGGTACAACCAGATTTTTGCTTTGATCACTATTCTAATTCTAATTGTGTTACCTACAGCTAGTCTGACTGCAATAAAGGCTATGCGTAATGTGAGAATAGATTTAGATGCACCGGCAACAATTCTGGAAAAGTTTAGAAAAAGTAAGGATAGATTCTGGAAGGTGCAGCGCTATGGGATGATTTTGGGAGGAGTTTTAATGATCACGATTTTGCCTCCTTTGACAGAGTTGAACGGTTCTGTAGATAAGATAATGAATCCCGTGTTTTGGATGATCTATATTCCAGGCGGCTTTATATTTATGTATTTAATCACCCAATGGGCCTATAAAAAATACAACGGAACGATTGATTCCTCTGAGAAAATGCTTCGTGAATTAGATTGAAAAATGGCTTAGAAGTTATAATGAGCAAAGTCGAAATTAATTATGTTATACTAAACGCATTTCGGCTTTGCTTCATGTGACTGATTGCTAATTACTTATTTTCTTGCTTCTTCCTTTTTCACTTCTTCCCAAAGACTTTTGACTTTCAAATCTCCATATCCATAGATTGGGAATTTAATATGAAATGCTCTGAAAATTTTTCCGAAATCATCAGTACCCAATTGAGCAGAGATTTCTTTCAATGCGGCCTTAGGTTTACCCGGATAATCTCCATGGGGAATCGACTCCTTCCATGCTAATACGGCTGGATATAGAAATGGAAGTTCCGGACTTGTCTGCTTAGAAAGGGTAATCGCCTCAGAAACATCCGGTCTCTCATACAACTCCCACATGTGACTTAAGATATGTCTTTCGTTTGTGGTAAGTAATTTAGCATCTCTAAATGCCTGCTCCAATTGCAGCTGATTCATTCCACCAAAGCCTTCAATTAAATCCGTAGTAGGGGAAACCAAGTAAACTGAGCCTTTGTGCTTTTTTAGCAAATGCATTACAAACCATAAATTCACCTGACAAAACAGATCGTTCTCAAACCAGAGATAGACTTGTGTTTCAGATGAAGCAGTCATGATTTTTTCAAACTCAGGAACTACTTTGGTGAAATAATCTTCCTTTGCTGCCCCTTCATAATTTTTGGAAAGATACTTATCTCGAATCACCCAAAGCTCTTCTATAGAATGGGCTTTTACAGGTCCGTCAACTAAGCATTCCCTCGCCACTGCAATTTCTCCAGGGAGGCTGGCTGGGAATGAAGATGCTAAAGAATCACCATTTAATACATGTAGCATATGAGTGTTTTTGGTTTTTTGTGAAGATTAAATTTATTGAAGTACGGATCATTTCCCTAAAAATTCTCCCCATTTATATGAGGCCTGTATATAATGTAAAGGCATCCATTTAATTTTTATGTTTACCTAATTTTGGACTAAAAGGTTCCAAACTGTAGCTATTGGATAGCTTTGATTTGCTTCTTGAAGAAGAAAGAGGTTGGAAATCAATTAATTTATTTATAGAGAAATATTCTAAAAAGTAACTCTTACAAAATACCTCAAGGGTGTTATGTTTGGAACGTTTATCTTAAAAGATTCCATGTTTTATTCTACCTAGAGTGAGATTGGAATTGCTGAAGTTTTGATTAAAAGGTTGTTGATAGTTCTTATTTAAAGATTGCTAAATTTTACTTTTTTTTAATTAAGTGGGTTAAATATGGATGAATAGTTTTCGAAAATCTGAGAATTTTATATTAGCCAGTTAAAAATCTCCAATGATTTCATTAAAAATGTGTTTTAAACTGTTTTTTAGCCTTCTGTCTTAATATAAGTGCGTCTCTGGGTTGTTTGTAGTATTTTTCATTGACCAAAAATATAATACAATGAAATTAAGAGCTACTACGATCTTTGCTTTTATTATTTTACTCGGATTTTTCGAGTCAGATGTATTGGCACAGAGTACTTATCAAACCCCTCCTAAATCAATAGCTGATTTGGTGAATGCACCAAATACGCCTTTTGTAAGATTCAATAAAAATGGTGAGTGGATGTTGCTCATGGAGAGATCGGACAATCCCACCATTGAGGTATTGTCCCAGCCAGAGTTGAAGATTGCAGGAATGAGAATCAATCCTGCTACCTCCGGACCAAGCCGACAAATCGGTGTAGAGAATATAAAAATCAAAAAAACTCAATCGGGTGAAGAATTTCAGATCACAGGATTGCCTGCTAATCCTAACATGGGTGATTTCAGATTTTCCCATGACGAGAAGTATATGTCTTTTACCCAAACCGAGGTAGATGGAATAAGTCTCTGGGTAGTGGATTTGACTACAAATGCTGCAAAAAAACTTACGGAGAAGATCGTTAATGACGTTTACGGGAATTCTGTCATATGGACTCCGGAGAATAATTTATTGGTGAAAGCTGTGAATCCTTCCCGCGGCTCTATTCCTGAAAAACCTTCAGCTCCGGTAGGACCGATCATTCAGGAAACTTCCGGAGATGCTGCTCCAAGTAGAACTTACCAAGACTTACTCGAGAACCCTTACGATGAGACTCTTTTCGCATACTTTATGGATTCTCAGTTGATGGAAATTGATTTGGACGGAAACAAAAAACCAATTGGATCAACAGGTATGATTAAGTCTATGGATTTGTCACCTGACGGTTCGTATTTAATGGTTGAGTTGATTAAAAAGCCATTTTCTTATTTGGTTCCAGCAAATAGATTTCCTTATGATGTAGAAATATGGGCAAAAGATGGTAAGAAATTAAAAACATTGGCGCAAATCCCATTGGATGAGAATAGGCCTACAGGATTTGATGCGACTGTGACTGGTCCGAGAAATATCAGCTGGAGAGCGGACAAGCCTGCTATGCTTTATTGGGTGGAAGCTCAGGATGGTGGAGATGCCCGTGTTGATATGGAGGAACGGGAGATCGTGTATACGTTGGCTTCTCCATTTACAGGGTCCAAGCAGAAACTTGCAACTTCAGCATACAGATTTGCAGGAATAGATTGGTCAGACGATTCTTTCGCCATTATGAATGAGCGATGGTCTAGAACAAGAAAAGATATGCGCTCAATAATTAACCCTTCTGATCCATCACAGGCTAAGGAGGTTATTATTGATCGATCATCTGATGACTTATATAATGATCCAGGGGATCCAGTGATGGTGGAGAATGAGTATGGTAGAAATATAATGTTGAGAAAAGGGGATTTGGTATACATGACAAGCCCAGGTGGTTCACCGGAAGGAGATATGCCGTACCTATCAACTTTTGATACAGAAACCAAGGAAGAGAAAATCTTATGGAGATCCCAAGCTCCTTATTATGAACGAGTTTCTAAAGTCTTGAATGACGATGCCTCAGAATTTATCACAATAAAAGAGAGTACGGATATACAGCCTAACTATTGGTTGGTAAACACCAAAAAGAGAGTTGCTCCAAGACAAATAACCAATTTTGACAATCCATATGAGTCTATTAAAGGTATTCAGAAACAACTGGTTACCTATGAAAGGAAAGATGGTTTGAATTTATCAGCAGTGATTTACACCCCTGAGGGTTTTGAGCCAGGGAAGGATGCTCCACTACCGGTTTTGATGTGGGCCTATCCACGAGAATATAAATCAAAAGAGGTAGCAGCTCAGGTGAGAGGGTCACAATATGCCTTTACTAGAGTTAGTTCAGGTTCACCACTATTCTGGGTCACACGTGGCTATGCCATCATGGATAGAACAGAAATGCCTATCGTCGGGGAAGGAGACAAAGAACCGAATGATTACTTCATAGATCAGCTGGTAGCAAATGCGGAAGCTGCTATTGATGAGATAGTAGATTTAGGGATAGGTGATAGAAATAGAATTGCTGTAGGTGGACACTCATATGGAGCATTTATGACTGCAAATTTACTGTCACATACGAATCTCTTTGCTGCGGGTATAGCCCGAAGTGGCGCTTATAATAGAACATTGACTCCTTTTGGATTCCAATATGAGCAGAGAACTTATTGGGAAGCTCCGGAAGTCTATTTCAATATGTCTCCATTCTCATTTGCTCATAAAGTAGAAACACCAATACTTCTGATTCACGGTCAGGCGGATAATAACTCCGGAACTTTTCCAATTCAATCTGAGAGGTATTATAATGCTTTAAAAGGACATGGTGCCACGGCAAGATTAGTCTTTCTGCCTAATGAAAGCCATGGATATGCTGCTAAAGAGTCGATCAACCATATGCTATGGGAAATGGATAACTGGTTGGAAGAATATGTTAAGAATAAAAACGTAATAGAAAAGACAAAATAAATGCCTGTAAGTCCAAAAAACACCCTTTCTGGTAATATATCAGAAAGGGTGTTTTTTTATTTCCCTTTCAAGATTTATACTCCGGCTAAGAGGCTGAAAGGTAAACGAGATACATTTTATATTCAATTTATTTTTTAAACGGAAAGCAGGTTTTAATTTTTTTGGTTCATATTTGACATATAAATCAAAATAATTTTGATAATTATTGAAAATATGGTTTAAAAATTATTAAAAAATTACATTTTTAATGTGATTTTAGTTAAAAATGGTTTTTAGTACTTCTGAATCCTAAAGGATATTACACCCAACTAAAGCCATACCCAGAGTAATCTCTCAAAAATATCGAAGGTAAAACTTAAGACACTGCAAGCTCATAGTGAGTTTGTTGATTACTAACTATTTATAAATACTTATGAAAAAAACATTACTCAGTTTGCTCCTTGGGCTGCTAGTGATTGTTACAGGTTTTGCGCAGAGCAAAACTGTGACAGGGAAATTGATTTCGGCTGAGGACCCGGAAGGACTCATAGGAGTCAGCGTTTTAGTAAAAGGTACTACTATAGGAGTAGTTTCTGACATTGATGGTACTTACAGTATCGAAGTACCTGAAGGATCGCAGACATTAGTATTCAGCTACATTGGATACAGCTCTGTGGAAGAAGTGATTGGCAACAGATCCGTGATTAATATCACTATGGAGTCTGATCTTCAAAATTTGGATGAAGTAATCATTACTGCCTACGGAACAGCGGACAAGGGAAATTTTACAGGGTCTGCCATTTCCTTGAAAGGTGATCAGATTGCCAATCGTCCTATTAATAACGTTGCGAATGCTATAGAGGGTCAATCACCAGGTGTAATAACAACATCTGCATCTGGCCAACCAGGGTCTACTCCAGATATTAGAATCAGAGGTATAGGATCTGTAAATTCTGACAGCGACCCTTTGTATGTAGTGGATGGGGTACCGTATGATGCCAATATTTCAAACTTGAATCCTGAGGATATAGAAGATATGACTATCCTTAAAGACGCATCTTCTGCAGCGTTATATGGATCAAGGGCTGCAAACGGTGTGATAATGATTACTACCAAAAGAGGAAAGAAAAATACTTCAAATTTCTCATTTAGAGTTCAGCAAGGTACTGCAAGTAGGGCTTTACCGGAATACGATAAAGTAAGTGCTGGACAGTATTATCCTCTAGTTTGGGAGTCTTTGAGAAACAGCCAGCTTACAGGAGGCAAAGATGAAGCGACTGCCGCTACTTATGCATCCGAAAACTTGATAACAGTACTAGGATATAATGTTTACAATGTTCCTGATAATCAAATTGTGGGCAGCGATGGTATGTTGAATTCTTCTGCAGTTAACAATTTCCAAAGTCTTGACTGGTTCGATGATATTGTAAGCACAGGAGGCAGATCTGAATATACCATGTCTTACAGTGGAGGTTCTGGAAACACGGATTACCTAGCTTCTGTAGGCTATCTGAACGAAAAAGGATTTATTGTAAACTCTGATTTTGAAAGATTCACCGGTCGATTAAACATTAATACTTCACCTACAAAATGGTTTAAGACTGGTGTGAACCTTTCGGCCACTATGAGTGATGGCAATAATGCGAGAACAGGAGGAAGTACCAGTTATGTGAATCCAATGTTCTTCGCCAGAAACATGGGTCCTATCTATCCTGTATATGCACAGACACCCATGACTGGAGGTTATGTTTTGGATGAATTTGGAAACAGAGTTTTTGATACGGGGGATTTAATTGCCTTAGGCTTGCCGAGAAGAGGTACTGGCGGATCCCCTGGTCGTCATGCCTATCAAGAGGCGCTATTAAATGTAGATCAAATTGATAGAGACGTGATTTCTGCCCGTGCTTACGCAGAAGTTACTTTTCTAAAACACTTTGCTTTAAGAACTAATATTGCGACCGATGTGACGTCACTATTAGACATAGGTTATGATAACCCAATCGTGGGCGATGGTGCGCCTGCGGGACGTACTAATCGCGCTAACTCTCGGACAAATTCATATACGTTCAATCAATTGTTGACCTATACAAATACCTTCAGCGATAAGCATTTTGTGGAAGTATTAGTAGGTCATGAGAATTATGACTACAAATACAACTATCAGTATCTGGCTAAGCAGGATCAGATATTGGAAGGTAACATTGAGCCAGGAAACTTTGTAACTATTAGCTCTGCAAATGGTCGTGTGGATAGACATAGAATTGAGTCAGTGTTCTCTCGAGTGAATTATGTATTTGATGACAAGTATTCTTTGTCAGGCTCATTCCGAATGGATGCTTCTTCTAAGTTTTACGAGGACGTAAGAAGAGGTGATTTCTATTCTATCGGGGCTGCCTGGAATATTGATAAAGAATCCTTTTTTGATGTGGATTTCTTCGATATGTTGAAGCTTAGGGCTTCTTATGGTGAAGTAGGTAATGATGCTATTGGTGGTTATTATCCATGGCAGGCACTTTACGACCTAGGTTATAACAACGCTTCAGAACCTGGTATTCTTCAAGCTAGTCTTGCAGCGGAAGATTTGCTATGGGAGTCTAACAATACATTTGATGTAGGTATTGACTTTGCTTTTGCACGGAGATTTTCCGGAACATTGGAATACTACAACAGACAGTCTGAGAATTTGCTATTTGAGGTTCCTTTGTCTCTGACTACAGGTCTGGAAGAGAAACTTCAAAACATAGGCACACTTGCCAATACAGGTATAGAATTTAGTATCCAAGGTGATATCATCAGAAACAATGATTTCACATGGACAGCAAGTGCCAATATTTCAACCTTCAAAAATGAGTTCAAGAAACTTCCATTTGATGAGCAAATTGATGGCACTAAAAAACTTATGGTTGGTAGATCGATTTACGATTACTGGTTAAGAGATTGGTATGGCGTAGACCCAGAAACAGGCGAAGGGCTATTCAGAGCTGAAGAATATGCGGAGGATGATCCCACTACTAAAATTGTTGGTCAGGATACATTAACTACTCGTTCCAATAATGCTAAGTATCACTTCGCAGGAACTTCTATCCCTGATTTCTTTGGTGGGTTAACGAACACTTTCACATACAAAGGTTTTTCTTTGAATATCCTGCTCTCTTATTCCGTTGGCGGAAAAATGTATGATGGCATATATGCTGGTTTGATGAGTGCAGACCCAGATGGCAACGCACTTCATGTAGATGCATTAGATAGATGGACTCAGCCTGGTGACATAACAGACGTACCTAGAATGGATGTGACTACAGCTGCCCAATCAAACGCTGCCTCCGACAGATGGCTAATAGATGGATCTTATCTGAATTTACGGTCAATCAATCTAAGTTATAATTTGCCAAAAACTCTTCTGCAGCGAATAAGTGTTGGCGGTGCTTCAGTGTACGTGGCAGGTGAAAATTTAGGATGGTTGTCCAATAGAAAAGGAATGTATGTTTCAGGTGAATTTGACGGAACTACATCAAACGCTTACACTCCTGCAAGAACCTTTACGGTTGGTCTTAATGTCAACCTTTAATCAGAGATAATTATGAAGAAGATATTTAAATCAATTGTTGTAGTTGCACTTCTAATGAATTTTAGCTGTGCAGACGATTATTTGGACACCATACCAACAGATGCGGTGTCGGCATCATCGGTATTCACGTCTACCCAAAATGCCATGACGGCGTTGAATGGAATTCATAGAATGTTACTTCTGAGATTCGATAGTCAAGGGCAAGCAGCCGAAGGAGCTGTGATGATAATGCGCGATGTAATGTCTGAAGATCTGGTGATGACTACTCAGGGAAATGGTTGGTATGTGTCGTTTTCAAGGTGGCAAAACCACAATTTGGAAACAAGTGGGGACAGCCGCTTTGTATGGAGATATTATTACCGAGTAATTGGTAATGCCAATATGATTTTGGCGGGAATAGATGCTGCTGAAGGTCCACAGGAAGAAAAGGACGAAATCACAGGTCAGGCCCTAGCGTATAGAGCATGGGCTCATTTCAATCTAGTGCAGCTGTATGGAGAGCGCTACGATGCAGCAGGAGGAAATACTCAGCTTGGTGTCCCGATTGTGTTAGAACCAATCACTGAAGGCGGCGCCAGAAATACTGTAGAGGAAGTTTATGCCCAAATCAATGCTGATTTAGATGCTGCTATTGGCCTACTCGATGAAAGCAGGAATGCCAAATCCCACTTGAATATCAATGTGGCTAAGGGTATCAAAGCAAGAGTTGCAGCTACTCAGGGCAACTATTCTCTTGCTGCTACTTTGGCTAATGAAGCAAGAGAGGGCTATTCTTTAATGTCTCAGGATGCCCTTTATGACGGTTTCAATAATGTAGATAATGAAGAGTGGATATGGGGGAGTCATCAGGTAGATGATCAGCAGACATACTTTG
>TARA_R110002012_G_scaffold250730_3_pt1 | contig 41029 bp, 41 predicted proteins | sample TARA_R110002012 | Tara Oceans TARA_R110002012 (sample SAMEA4396515) | marine metagenome | biome: Westerlies Biome; feature: [DCM] deep chlorophyll maximum layer (ENVO:01000326); material: water (ENVO:00002006), including particulate matter (ENVO:01000060) such as... | depth 40 m
CGAAATCCAGCAAAACCGGCTTTCCATCCTCTTCAATGCTGATAGCACCATGGTCTCTGGCCCAGGTGTCGTTGGTGGGCAGTTCCACCAGCATCAGATTCGCTGACTCCGAACCGATCTGCTTTCGCACAGCCTCGCTGTCTTTGCATACTACCACCAGCTTTTGTCTTTTCAATATCTCTCTGGCGATGGCAACAAAACATGGCACCACAATATCCATGTCGCCAGCCCAATCGCTCTCTTCATGTGGCCAGGTTAACTGCACCGCACTTTGCGGTTCCCATTCTGCCGGAAGGCGTCTGTTTGTCATGGTGCAAATATAGATTTCTGGAAATTAAATGAAGAAAAAACGAGAAGGGCGAAATAACAAATAGCAAGTATGAAAACTCAGATAAAAACGGAGCGAAGAAGCACGAAACTCCAAAAAGCACTGCACAACCGTGCTTACGATGGCAGGCTCATGTTTGCCATTTGGAGCCTTGGTGCTTGTTTGAAATTTGAATTTTGGCTCTTGGGGTTTCCACTAAATCATGTGCGTGACGTTGGTCAACGTGCCTTCGTACTTCACGGCCTCCACACCAAACTTCCTAAGAAAGTCTATCCCTTCGTCGTTGGGAATACCCTTGTGTTCGGCGTACGACTTGAGGTAAATTACCTTTGAAATTCCCATGGTATAAATAATCCTGGCACACGAAAGACATGGGGAAAGTGTAACGTAAATAGTGGCGCCATCAACCGTTGCTTTGTTTTTCACCGCATAGAGTATGGCATTTTGCTCAGCGTGGATCGCCAATGAGCACCCGCCTTTCGAATCCCGGGGACAGCCTACCTCTGGCCACTCAAGATCGCAGTTGTGCGTGCCTGCCGGCGGGCCATTGTAGCCAATAGAAATGATCCGTGTCTCCTTGGTAAGCACGGCCCCCACATGGCGCTTGATACAATGAGACCGCTTGGCAAGGTTCACTGCCAATTCCATATAAATGTCATCAAATGCGGGTTTTTCCATCAGGATGAGGGGACTTGCCAGGTTTTGAACTTTTACTGGAAGTATTTGGTTTAATTAACACTGATTGAACACCTTACAAAAGTGTAAGGTCAAATCTTTTGGTTTAGGTTAGGTTGTGAAAGGAGGTACTAAGTACCTCCTTTTCATTTTAACCCTTTTGATTCTCAGGCCTTGTAGGTAACTCTGTAAATCACTCCAGCCTTGTCGTCGGATATAAGCAGCGAGCCATCAGGCATTACCTGCACATCTACAGGGCGTCCCCAGGCTTCCTGCTCTGCTTCATCAAGCCAGCCATCTGCAAAAGTCGAGTAGTTAACAGCCTTACCATTTTCCACTTTCACCAGCCCTATTCTGTAGCCAGACTTCTTGCTTCTGTTCCATGAACCGTGCTGCGCTATGAAAATACTGCCCTTGTATTCTGCAGGGAACATGTCTCCATTATAGAATCTAAGACCGAGTGGCGCTACATGAGCACCAAGCTTCTGAGCAGGAGCAACGAAGTCAGAGCAAGGGAATTTTGAACCGAACTCCGGGTCGGAGATGTCCCCTGCGTGACAGTAAGGGTAGCCAAAGTGCATGCCAGCCTCGGTGGCTTTGTTGAGCTCGCAGTCAGGCATATCGTCACCCAGCATGTCCCGGCCATTGTCAGTAAACCACATATTTCCTTCAGCATCCCAGGTCATGCCTACCGTGTTTCTCACACCTCTGGCAAAAATCTCACGACCTGTTCCGTCAGGGTTCATTCGGGTAATGGTGGCGTAAATTTCGTTCTCACTTTCGCAAATATTGCATGGTGCACCGACCGGCACGTACAACTTGCCGTCCGGGCCAAAGGCTATATACTTCCAGCCATGATGCTCGTCGGTTGGGTAGTCGTCATAAACAACAACCGGCTCACCAACAGCTTCAAGATTGGCCTCCACATTTGGGTATTTCAGAAGCCGGCTGATCTCACCAACGTACAAATCGCCATCTTTGAAAGCCACACCATTGGGCGTTTTCAGGCCTGAGGCCACAACAATTGTCTTGTCTGCTTTGCCGTCCTTGTCTGTATCCTGAATAGCGTAGATTTTGTCTCCTCCTCTATTGCCCACGTATATTGTTCCGCTGGGGCTTATCGTCATGGATCTGGCGTGATCTATGCCGCTTGCATAAATAGAAATTTCAAAGCCTGCAGGCAGATTAATCTTACTAAGGCTGTCGCCATCATTGGTCATTACGTCCTCAGCAACCTCCTCTGTTGTGGCAGCCTCCTTATTTGACTCACCGCAAGAAGAAATTGCAACTGACAATACACCTACTGAGAGGTAAAAAGCTAGTCGAATTGGTTTCAATATCATGATTAGAGTTATTTTTTCAATCTGAACACATAGTTAGCCAATTTGGTTGAGAAATAACCTGAAAATTGACAAAAGGTCTTTGCCAAAACTTTCGTTATTCGTCGTAAGGGCTCTAAATTTGCCGAATGATCTCAATCAATAATTTGAATTACAATATTGGCTCAAGAGTGCTGTACGAAGGGGCCAACCTGCACATAAAACCCAAAGACAAAATAGGGCTCATCGGCCTTAACGGAACAGGTAAGTCCACGCTGCTTAAAATGATTGTTGGTGACCTCACTATCGACGGTGGGGACATCAGCCAAAGTAAGGACTGCACCATTGGCTTTCTCAACCAGGATCTCCTCTCCTACCAATCTGCCGAACCCATTTTGGACGTGGCCATGAAAGCTTTCGCAGAAGCTGTCGACATTCACCACAAAATTGACAAGGTGTTGGCTGAAATGGAGGCCAATTATAGCGATGACCTGGTAACCAAACTTACCAAACTTCAGGAGAGATTCGAAGCGCTGGACGGCTACGCTATTCAATCAAAGGCTGAAGAGATATTGGAAGGTATCGGCTTTAGCACTAAAGACCTTACCAGACCCCTGAAGGAGTTCTCTGGTGGATGGAGAATGCGGGTGATGTTAGCAAAGCTGCTGCTTGAAAAGCCTTCGCTCCTCATGCTTGATGAACCTACCAACCACCTTGACCTTCCGTCCATTCAATGGGTAGAAAGCTACCTCAAAACATACGAAGGTGCGGTGATAGTGGTGTCTCACGACAGGCATTTTATCAACAACACGGTAAACACGATCGTGGAGGTAAGCAATGGAAAACTTAACCTTTACGCCGGTAACTACGATTTTTACCTGCAGGAGAAAGAGCTGAGAAATGAGATTCAAAAGAACGCCTTTGAAAACCAGCAGCAAAAGATTAAGCAGACCGAAAAGTTCATTGAACGATTCAAAGCCAAGGCTACCAAAGCCCGCCAGGTGCAAAGCCGTGTGAAAGCACTGGACAGAATGGACAAGATAGACGATGTGCTGGATGAAAACGCCAAAGTCAACTTCAGGTTCAACTTCAATAAGCCCAGCGGGCGCCATGTGATTCAGCTCACAGACGTATCCAAAAGCTACGGCGATCTCGTCATTCTCAAAAATACCAATGCTCATATAGAGCGAGGCGATAAAATCGCTTTGATCGGAGCCAACGGAAAAGGAAAGTCGACTTTGCTGCGCATCATCGCCGGCACCGACAAGGTGAATGGCAAGAGGGAGGAAGGCTACAACGTTATCAAGTCGTTCTACGCACAGCACCAGCTGGAGGCATTGAACATCGAGTACGAGATTCTTGAAGAAATGAAAGCTTCAGGAACAGACAAGACGGAGATGCAGCTGCGAAGTGTGCTGGGTTGTTTTCTTTTCTCCGATGAAGATGTTTTTAAAAAAATAAAGGTACTTTCCGGGGGCGAAAAGTCGAGGGTGGCGCTGGCCAAAACGTTGATTTCTGAGGCCAACTTCCTGCTGCTTGATGAACCTACCAACCACCTCGACATTCAGTCGGTCAACATCCTCATCCAGGCCCTGCAGCAGTATGAGGGAACATTTATTGTTGTATCTCACGACCGCTACTTTGTAACGGAAATCGCCAATAAAATCTGGTATATTGAGAACAACGAAATAAAGGAGTACCCGGGCACCTACGAGGAGTACATGTGGTGGAAAGAAAAGCAAGCGGCAGCAGCCCCCACCGTGCAGCCCCAGGTGAAAAAAGAAGAACCCAAGGCTAAGCCAAAGCCAGCCCCAAGCCAGAGCAATAACTTATCGATGGAGGCTCAGAAAGAGCTAAAAGCCTTGCGCAAAAAACTGGATGGAATAGAAAACGAAATTCTGGAGACTGAGGTAAAGATCGAAGAAGCAGAAAAAGAGCTTGCCTCGCCCGAGGTATTCGAGTCACCCGATGCTCTGGCACAAAGCAATGAAAAATACCAACTGATCAAAGCAGAGCTTGAAAAGCTAAATGATCAATGGGAAGAAACCGGAATAAAAATTGAAGAGTTGGAGAAGCAATTAGCCTGATTCAGCCCTTCACCTTTTTTTCAATTCTGGCCACCTGAGCCTTCAGCTCCTCAAGGAGGTGTTGAAGTTCTACGTTTTCCTCGTGTACAAATTCTTTAAGTTTTCGCTCCTCTTCGTCGATATCGTATTGATGGAGTTCATTCATCGTGTTCACTACAATGGCGATAAAAATATTGAGCGTGGTGTACGTAGCCAGGAGTATAAATGGCACGAAGAACACCCAGGCATTGGGCAGCTGCTCCATCACCGGCCTCGCTATGCCCGAGGCCCAGCTCTCCAGCGTCATTATCTGAAACAGCGTGAACATGGAGGCTCCAAGGTTACCAAACCACTGTGGAAACTGTTCTCCATAAAGGCTGGTGCCTATAACAGCGAAAATGTAAAAGATGATCATTACCAGCACACCTATCCAGCCAATGCTGGGAATCGATTTTAGAAGGGCTTCAATAATGATCCTCAGCTTCGGTACATTCTTCAGTAATCTAAGTGTGCGGAGTATCCTGAGCGTACGGAGAATAGACAAGTTACCGGCTGAGGGGATCAACGCAAGCAGCACGATGGAAAGGTCAAAGATGTTCCACGATTCGCCAAAGAATTTGGCCCGGTAAACCAGCAGCTTTACCAATAGCTCGACAACAAAAATCCCCAAAATGACCTCATCGAGCAGGTAAAGCCAATCTCCTGTGAAGGCCATTATGGTGGGAGATGTTTCAAGCCCAATAGTGATTGAATTCAGTACAATAAGTCCTATGATGAAATACTGAAAACGATCGCTTTCAAGAATCTTCTTTACTTTTTCCACGCAGCAAACTCTTTAATATTCAACATGCACTAAGCGGATGCAAAAGTAATTTCAAAAACTGAATCATGAACGCATTTCTTCTAAAATACATGTTTTGTTAAAGAGAACTTCTTTTTATTTTTCGATCTGAAAAAATCTGATCAAAAATGAAGGCAACTATTATCAACTCCATCTTTCTTGCAGGACTTTTTCTTGGTTGTTCGCAATCACAAACGGTGAGTGACGGTCCCGCATTTGCTGACCTCCCCCCCAGCGCGGTACGAACACCCTACCCTGGCGATGAATCTCTTGTGAAGGTACATGTGCTCGACATCAACGATAAGATAACAGCGGAGGGCGACTACTTGAATGGGCAAAAGGAAGGCAGCTGGACAGAATACTATCCGACTGGAGTGGTAAAAATGGTTACCAGCTATGTGAAAGGCAAAAAACAAGGCCCGCAGGTGATTGTAGATGAAAACGGGCAGGTGACAGAAAAGGCCTATTTTTTCGATGGTCAGCTGCATGGCACCTATGTTAAATACAACAGAAAAAACATAAGGGAAGAACGTACCTATCAGTTCGGTAAGCTAAATGGCATGTTGAGACTCTATCACGACAATGGCAACTTGATGGAGGAGAGCCCCTACGAGAATGGCGTGAGGGAAGGCATTGCGAAATGGTACAATACCGACGGCGAGGTAACAATCGAATACCTGTACAGAAATGGGGAGTGGATCAAAGACGAATGAAATCTTAGAAAGCCATTGATACTCCGAAATATACTCTTCGGATGGTTCTGGCTATGTTTTCGAAGCCGCCTGTTGTTCCCCACCAATTAGGGATACTGGCTTCTGAATAAATATTCTGAATCTTGTACCCGGACTTCAAATACACTGCATTGTTCCGACCGGCGATTTTCAAACCACCTCCAATATGCCACAAAAAGCCACCTCTCACTTTGTCGTAATTTCCCCAGTCGTTCGACCTTGCCCAGCCCAGGCCATAGCCCACGTTTGAGAAATAAAAGGGAGTTACCCGGCTTCGATAAAGGTCGCCTGTGAGGCTTAAAAACACCGGCATGATACGGAAATCGCCTGCCTGCTGGTAGCCAACACCGATGCCCGGCTGCAAAAACCGATTAACTACATAGGCATGGTTTGTTTCAAGGTACAAGTACGGCGAAGCCACATCCCACTGGTTGGCCTTGCCAAAATCGAGACCGAACTCAGCAGAATGCCAAAACATCCCCTTGGTTGGCATTTTCAGAGAGTGAATAATCTTCGTGTTCATCACCCTGCCGGCATCTACTATGAGGGTGTCTCCCGTTGTCCGGAGAAAAACAAAGTCCCCTGCGGCATTGTATTCAAGCACTTTACCCCGCACAACGCCTATTTTTTCTATTCTGGCCTTGTCCTTTACCTGCATCTGTGCCATAAGCTGTGCAGGCGCAAAAAAATAAAAGAGACAGCCCCACAGGAGCCATCCCTTCCGGTTGAAAATGATATTTTTAGTAGTTTGATTACTCATCGGTCAGGCTACAAAGCTAACACAGGTATTGTGCTCAACAGCTCAAGCTTTCCTTCACAGTCATACTCATATTGGTACAGGCCGTCTTCTCCGATCATCATCAGTACACCATTGAGTGGAATGACGTCAAAAGCATGCATATTGGTATAGTTGGCCACCAAATGGTCATCTATGGCTGTCAGATCTGTTTTATCAAAAAGCTTGAGGCCAAACTCCCCTTCGCAGATAAACAGGCACTTTCCATCTACCCCCAGTCCATGTGGGTTTTGCATCGGATAGGTTTGAAACGATTTTGGATTTTTTAAATCTGATATGTCAACAATCTCGAGCTGATTGGTGAACCCCTGACAAGCATTGCCTGACCTTAGCGTCACATATGCGTAGTCGCCTTCTACAACCACAGGGTCGCAGCTTTGAATGTGCTGGTACGTTGAAAGGTGCTCCGGTGCTTCCGGATTTGCATTGTCGTAAATGTGCATGCCGTTATTGGCACCTATAAACAGCTTATCTTCATAGGGAAACAGTGTCTCTATTCCCCAGCCAATGTCTACTCTGGCACCCGACTGTGGGTCATCAAGCTGTGTGATGTCGAATAAATACAACGAACTGGCGTCGATAGTGTAAAGGAAGTCTTCATAAATGGCAAACCTGGCCATTGATCCACCTACACCTGCATCGGCAGAGGTGGTGGCTGGTGCGGCGCCCGAAGTATTAGCGACAAACTTAGTACCTGATGCGAAACCAACCGCAGACTCTGCATCAACGGCATAGTAGATCAGGCCTCCGCCGCCAGTCTGGCAGTCGATTTCACTAACCTCAGCTACGCTGGCCTCTTCGTAGGAAGTAACCACACCGCTCCATGCGTCAAAGTTGAACGGCAGGTTGGCGAACTCCTGAAAAGCACCTTCCACCCGCTTCACCATCTTGACATCATTGACATTTGAGATGTCAAATACCAATAAGTCGATATAGCTGTCAGCGTACAGGTAATTTCCTTTGGCGGCCATATCAAAGTTGCCTGGAATGGTAACAAAAGACAGCTGACGGGGCGAAGATGGGTTCGTGTTGTCAATAATGTGAATGCCCTCACCTACTTCGTTGATAAAAAGGATGCCATCCTTGAAGTAGATTTTTCCGGGCTGGTTAACAGATTGAGGAGTACCAAAAGCTACTGCGCTTCTAATTTCTTCCGTTGTGGTGTATACCGGCTTGAAATAGGTATACGACCTGTCTACTTCACAAGTGTCGGTACAACCGGTCGACAGAAAACCTATGACAATCAATATCACAATTGACACAACCGTGATTCTGAAAATGTCTTTGACTTCGTGGGGGTGAAATTCTGCATTCATCTGAATATATTTTTTTTAAGCGGCCAGATGGAATAGCCACCATCTCCTTGAAAATGAAAATCGCATGTTCGATAAATTTTTTCATGTCCGTTGGCAATGGAATTCGCTATGGCTATTTCATATACTAAAAGAATAGGTGTGCACAAATGACACTGTCATATGCCGATTGGTTGGAAACCTATCTCAGCTCATACCGAACGCCCGCCTGCACTCCCCATAGCCTTGGCGCACTAGCATATCCATCAGTGTTCTTGGTCAGGCTTGTAATCGCCTGGCGGTAATACGGTTCCACAACGACTTTATAGTGACTGTTGATGGCGTAATTAACCTCCAAGCCAAGAGTCCCATTTAAATACACGCTCCGGTAAGGCGATTGGTCTCCAGATTTTGTTCTCACATCCTCAAGGTCTTTGCCTTTTATCACACTCCCGAGCAAAAACTCATTAGAAACACCGGTGTTCAAAACGATCCCGGCCCGCCTGTCCAACAGAATCACGCCGACCTTTACCGGCACAGAAATGAACTCATACGTATTGGTGATTTTCGTTCTTTCTCCATCGTAGGAGTATTGTGAGGATGAAAACACATTCTGAATGTCATCACTCAACAGACTCACCTGATTCAGCGCATAACGCTTATCGTTCGACTCGTCGTTCAACACCAGGTTGGTACTTCCGTTGCTATTGTACCTTCCATATTGAAGCCCCGTATGCAACAGAATTTTCCTGAAAATGCGTTTACCAATGCTTGCTCCAAATGAGAACGTTCCGCCCTGTGCGTTCGACTCATTGTATGTTCTGGAAGAAACAGCTCCAACCAGCCCATTGGCGGCGTTAAAATCATTTGTCTTTAGCTCTCCACTGTTTTCTGCTACAAGAGAGGCTTCGTCGGCGCTGGCAGAAGCAAACAAGTTGCCTCCAGACCGGAAACCATAATTAGGATTAAAAGTACCACTACCAACTCCAAGGCCAGCCAACAAAGGCTGATCTCCCATTTCCTTCTTTTTTCGCTGCATGGGACGTACCACACCATACAAGTGATTCACCTCCAGTTTCGATAAGTTACTGGCCAGCGTTTCGGAACTGAAAATGCCGGTAACAGAAGGGATAGCCACATCAAACATATTTTCTTCAGAGGCTGAAGTCTCGTCTATCGGAGTTAACTCCTGCTTGGCAGCTTCACTACCACTATTACCAACTGTAGCTACCGCCAAAAAGGGCTTAGTATCCTTTTGATAAAAATCAGGCTTATCATCTTCGGTGAGTGTGGAGGTTGTGGAAGCTACTTCATTTTCCATCTTCATATCCCTAAGTTCAGGGCTTTGTGCGGCTTGAGAATTGGCAGCGTTCTCTTTGGTGTTGCCAGCAATCTCATTGTCAACCAGAGAGGAGGTTCCATTGAGCAAAAGTGCCACACCCAAACCAACGGCGACGGTTGTCATGGCGGCAGCTGCCCATCTGTAGTAAAAGATGGCCTTCCTGTACTTTCCTTCTTTTTGAGTGGCAAGCCTTGCTTCTACTCTCTCCCACACCATAGGAGACGGTGGCACGCTGGCTCCGTCAAAAGCCTGTCGCCACTGGCTTTCGAAAAATTCGTTGTTATCTGCGGCTTCCATAATTTGTACTTTCTAATTTCTCAAGTTTCTCCTGTAGCAGCTGCTTTGCTCTGGCATACTGCGACTTGGAGGTTCCCTCGGTAACACCAAGGAGCTCTGCTATTTCATGATGTTTATACCCTTCAATAGCATACAGGTTAAATATTGTCTGACACCCCGACGGAAGATCCTGAATCATTCCCATTAAATCTTCCAGTTGAAGTCCCGCAAGCATGTCGTGATTCGTCGATGGTTGCCGTAACTCAGCCACATCCACCATCGGATACATATAAAGCTTGTTGCGCTGATGATTGAGCGCAGTGTTAATCACGATCCGCTTGATCCAGTAAAATAGCGATGACTCCTTACGGAATGTTTTGATGTGGTTGAATACCTTCACAAATCCTTCCTGCAAAACATCTTCAGCTTCCTGCTGCATTTTGCAGTACCTCAAACAAATGGCATACATCTGCCCACTATACTTTTGGTATAGCTGATATTGCATGTGTCTGTCCTCTTTGGCACATCCCTCTATCAACTCTTCATCAGTAGGCATTCTGCGAGTTATCGGTTTAGGTTTTGACTTTTATGACACCAGGTCTGAAAAAATGGTTGGAATTATGCAGATTTGTAGAAAATGAATTTAGTTGCCGTTCGTTTAGCTATCGATGAAACATCTCAACTACTTCTTACTCCTAGTCATTTTCTGCTTATTTTTCACTGGCTGCCTTCCCCTCGAGCAAGTTGCCAATACCAGCACTTCGGACGCTGTTCTGGAGCTCAGCGACAGATCATACGAAGATAACATCAGGTTGGTTCGCCTTTTTCCAAATTCCGGAAAAACTGAAGATACTATGCAGCCCCCTATCGTGCATATCAGCCAACCTTCAGCGCTCACACTCAAATTTGATGAAATTCTAAGTGACTTCCAGCAATACAACGCCTACATCGTTCACTGCAATTTTAATTGGGAGCGATCGGCCCTTACCGACATGGAGTTTCTCAATGAGTACAACTCCTACCCTGTCAACAACTATCAGTACTCCCAAAGCACCATCGTTCCTTACACGCAATACTCGCTTGAGCTTCCTAGGGTGAAAAAATCCGGAAACTATGTAGTAGTAGTGTATCGGGGAACAAACAAATCAGATATCATATTAAGCAGGCGTTTTATGGTGTTCGAAGGCGGGGCGGATATCCAAATGGAGGTTCGGATTTCGTCGAGTGTTGCAGAAAGAGAAGAAAATCACCAGGTTGAATTCTCTGTTAACTATGGCGGACTAACGTCGACCAATGCTTACAACGACTTTAAGGTAATGGTGCGCCAAAACAGAAGGTGGGACAACGCCATTCTCAACCTGAAACCCACGCTGGTGAGAGAAGACCAGAGCTATATGGAGTACCGAAATTTTACGCTCCAGAACAATTTCAAATCAACAAGAGAATTCAGGTTCTTCGATATCCGATCGCTGAGTTACAACGGTCGCAATGTGGGCAAAATAGAAAAAAGCCAAAATGAAATAAGGGCATTACTTTTGAAAGACGCCTCCCGGTTCAGCGAGCCCTACAGCAGAATGCAGGACCTTGACGGCAACTTTTTCATCGGTTCCACAGAGCCTAACACCAGTGATTTACAGACCGACTATGTGAAGGTGATGTTTTTCCTGGAAACAGAAAAAGTTGAAGCAACCGAAGTGTACGTAATCGGCGGCTTTAACGACTGGCAGAAAACCCCTCAGAACAGGTTGGTCTACGATGATCTCTCGGGCATGTACACCGCATCCTTGTTGCTAAAGCAGGGATTTTACAATTATATGTATTGGGCAAAAGGGAACGACATTGATCCCTACATGTTTGAAGGGTACAACTTCCAGGCTGAAAATGAATACGAAGTGTTCGTTTACTTTAAAACTCCCGGGTCATTTGTAGATCGACTTGTCGGCTACCAGAGCATCATCCACAACGGCCCGAAAAACTGATCAGGTAGTAGTTTCAGCGAACTCATAGGTAACCGCTCTCTTGCTTGGATCGGCATTGGCGATGTCAAGCATACCGAAGCCCTTGTGGCAAAACTGCCCCAACCCACAGGTGAAAATAAACTCCTGAACCACCTTAGGTGCATAAAGGACAAAAGGAAAGGTATAGCCCCTTATTTCGTATTTCAAGTCCTGATCATACAGCGGGTATATCCTGGCGAACTTCTTTTGACTTTCCCTTATTTTATTTAAATAGTCCTCATCAGGAACCAACTGAAACTTACCAATACCTTCAATTTTCTGAGGATCTTCTCCGGCTTGCTCCATCCTTTGAATGGTGGATTCAAAAAGGAGATCAGAGAAGGTGTCTGTTTCTGGTGAAATGAATTTTTTAGCTTCTGCGTCATACAAAGACGGCTGAAGCACTACGATAGGCGAAATGCAAATATACCTTGAGGCATCAGTTATTTCCGGATGATCCTCCAGCTCCACTGCCTCCGGCTCTAGCATTAAGTTGCCAATATCTACCTTAGGAAAGGTAAACAACACCCTGAGGAAGTAGTCGATAAAAGCCTTGTTATTGCTTGCAACAACCAGCGTAACTCTCCGGCTGTAAAAATGCAAACCTTGCCTGCTTATCTTTGTCTGTCCTTTAAGGCCGCTGAAATTGTAAAAAGGGTAGTCGATAAACTCCTTCTGACCTCCTTTTACGAGCATTCCCTTAATAAGCTGAGCTAAAAGATACTGGTGATGGAAGGGAACAAACCCTCCCTTATTCTTAACTTGAAAAACGATACGTACCCTCAATAGCGTAAAAATTATGTAGAAAATAGGCCTGAACAATCAAACTCCATTTTCCTCGTACTTAAAATGTTCATGAGAAAAACAATAAATCCAAAAAATTGTTCATCCCTGGGCATAAAAGAGCTGGTTAAACATTAAATCTGAAGTGCATGATATCACCATCCTGCACTTCGTATTCTTTGCCCTCAATATAAATCTTACCAGCCTCTTTACAAGCATTTTCGGAGCCATATTTCTCGTAGTCGGCCAATTTTATTACCTCTGCCCTGATAAATCCACGTTCAAAGTCGGTATGGATAACGCCAGCCGCTTTAGGCGCCTTCCAACCTTTTTCTATGGTCCATGCCCTTACCTCCTTCACTCCTGCTGTAAAGTACGTAATCAGGTCAAGTATATTGTATGAAGCTTTAATTAGTCTATTCAATCCCGAATCTTTGAGCCCATACTCCTCTAAAAAGAGTGCTCTTTCATCGAGATCTTCCAGCTCGGCTATCTGCGACTCTATAGCGGCACAAAGGATGACCACTTCGGCATTTTCTTCTGCAACAGACGCCTTCAACTTCTCCACCCATTGGTTACCCGCTGGCAACGAACCCTCATCCACATTGGCTACATAAATAACCGGTTTTATGGTGAGCAGCTGCAAATCTGCCACGGCTTCTCTGCCTGCTTCAGGCATATCAAGCACTCTGGCATTCTTGCCAGACTCCAAATGCTTCTTATAAGCCTGCACATATCCCAGCTCAGTCCGTGCCTTGGCGTCACCCGATTTGGCTATTTTCTCAAGACGCTGTATCTTTTTATCAACCGACTCCAAATCCTTCAACTGAAGTTCAGTGTCAATCACCTCTTTGTCTTCCACCGGGTTTACCGTGCCGGACACGTGCACGATGTTGTCGTCTTCGAAGCACCTCACTACATGGATGACTGCATCTACTTCCCGGATGTTGCCAAGAAATTTATTACCCAACCCTTCACCCTTGCTGGCACCCTTCACAAGGCCTGCAATGTCCACAAATTCGATAAAAGTCGGAATGATTTTCTCAGGATGAACCAATTTCTCCAGCACCTGCAGTCTTTCGTCGGGCACAGTGATCACGCCCACATTGGGCTCAATTGTACAAAACGGGTAATTGGCCGCCTCGGCCTTAGCATTCGAAAGAGCATTAAACAGTGTCGACTTGCCTACATTAGGCAGTCCCACAATCCCACATTGCAATCCCATGAAATATGATCAATTGTTACTTTTTGAATATCTGATACCCCTTAAAGCCAGCATAAACCTCAATTGTAGACACTCTTAAGATTGTGTACGTAGGGATGGCTGCTATCATTCCGGGGATACCTGCAATTGTTGCGCCGGCAAAGATAATAACAAATATTTCTAATGGATGGGCTTTTACACTTTTTGAGAAAATGAGCGGCTGCAACAATATGTTGTCGGCAGCTTGCACAATACCAAACACCGACAGAATTTTCACCACTATAATCAAAAGATCCTGAGAAAGGCTAATATCTCCACTAGTTGAAACGCCCACTACTATCCCAAAACTGGCACCCAGCATTGGCCCGAGGTAGGGAATAAGGTTGGCTACCGCTGCAAATACAGCAATCGTCAATGCGTACTTTACCCCTAGTATCGACAAGCCCAAAGACGCAATGCTGAAGATGGAGGCCATCTGGAAAAGCAGCCCAATCAAATAGTTGCTCAGAAGTTTTTCTATCTTAAACATCGCTGCTATAAACACCTCAAAATACTGATTAGGTATCAGAGCAATGATTTGCCTCCTTAAAATCCCGTTCTCCAGCAAAAGAAAGAAGGTGATAAATGACACCGCCAGGAAACCAACCAAAAGCCCTCCGGTCACCGATATCAGGTTATTCAACAGCAACGTAAAGTCAACCTCCGAAAGCAACCCAAAAAGGCTCTCTCTGATCGACTCAAAAAGAAAGCCTTCCTGCTGAACTGTCAGCTTATTCTCAATAAGAAATTGCTCTATACTATTAAAAGGCTGGCTTACGGATGTCAGTACCGAATCGTAGCTTATTTGTGAAAGCACCTTCACCTGTTCGCTGAAAAGTGGGATAAACAGCATCACAAAGAGCGTAACTACGACAATGACTATCGAAAACGAGAAAATGATGGCAATTGGCCTTGGAATTCTGTTGTTAAGAACGTGGATCTGATGGATGGTGTTGGTTAGTGGCCTAAGCAGGGTCGCTAAAACCAATGAGAAGATCAGATAAATAAATATGTTGGAGAAATACCAGCTAATAAACACCAGGACAACCAGCATCAAAAGCAGGTAGAGCAGCATTCGTCTAACCATGTGCCTAAAGTAAAAAAAGAAAGCCCTTGTATACCAAGGGCTCGCAAAATATTGTTTGAAGAATCAGATCAATCCCACTTCAACTCTGAATCATCTTCGGGAATATCTTCGTCGCCCCCTGCTTCCATTTTCACTTCGAACTGTGAAAAATCAACCCCCGGAAGAAGTTCCGTTTTTACATGATTAACCGAGTCGTTCAATGCTTCGATAAACTTATCGAAGTCTTCCTTGTACAAAAATATTTTATGCTTTTCGTAGAAAAACCCATCCTCCTTAAATTTCCTTTTACTCTCGGTAATAGTCAGGTAATAGTCGTTGGATTTTGTGGCTTTGATGTCAAAGAAATAGGTTCGCTTACCTGCCCTTACTTTCTCAGAATACACTTCACCTCTGCTTTTATCCTTATTCTCTTCCACTTGATTCCGGTTTAGGTTTGGTCAAAAATAAAAGTTTATCGGAAATACCCGAATATTTGTTGAATACAATCGTTCAAAATAGAAAATACGCAAAACACTCACCAGGATCATTCAGCCTCTTTGCAATAATGGGATTGAGTAACCCAAACAATATTTATTGGTTATCCGAAAAATAACAAGTTAATTCATGACAATCAATAATTAGAGACATTCACTTAGTCAATGTTATTAATTAATTCAAATGAAGGTTGATTTCAGCAAGGTAAAGGAATACGGTGGGTTAGAATTTTTAGCCCGACAAATGGTAGAGGGCTTCATCACGGGAATGCACAAATCACCCTACCATGGCTTTTCAGTCGAGTTTGCTGAACACCGGCTATATAATACCGGAGAAAGCACCCGCCATATCGACTGGAAGGTGTTTGCCAGAACGGACAGGATATACACCAAGCGATTTGAAGAAGAGACCAACCTGCGCTGCTACATCGTGTTGGATCACTCCTCGTCCATGTACTATCCCGAAAAAACACACGGCAAAATTAAGTTTTCCGCTCTGGCGGCGGCGGCTTTGGCTTATTTGCTTCACAAGCAACGTGATGCCGTCGGTCTTTTCACCTTTGCAGAAGAAATTGAGCTTCAAACACAGGTAAAATCTACGTCCAGCCATATCCAAAAGCTTTTCATTTTGCTCAATGGCCTGCTGGAAAGCACTCCTACCCTCAAAAAAACCAATGTTGCTGAAGTGCTGCATCAGGTAGCAGAAAAAATCCACAAACGTTCGCTCGTCATCATCTTCAGCGACATGTTTCAAAACTACGCCGACCACGAACAAATATTTTCGGCGCTGCAGCATTTGAAACACAACCGGCACGAAGTATTGATGTTTCATGTTACCGACAAGTCGACTGAGATTGATTTCTCTTTCGAGGATCGGCCTTACGAGTTCATGGATTTGGAGGGTGGAGAAAAAATTAAGCTGACGCCTTCACAGGTAAAAGAGTCGTACCACAAGGCTGTGGCAGAGTTTGCCAGCACCCTCAAGCTAAGATGTGGTCAGCTAAAAATAGACCTGGTTGAAGCCGACATTCAGGACGACATCAACAAAATATTGACGGGCTACCTCATTAAAAGGACAAAACTTAACTAGAATGGCACAAAAAAAGCGGCTTATGCCGCTTTCATTCACACATATCTGAATACTATTCGTCGTGTAGCCAGGTCTTCTTAGCGGTAAGCTCTTCCACTGTTTCTCTGTAGTCTGGGTCATCCACACAACAGTCAACCGGACACACCGCAGCACACTGTGGTTCTTCGTGAAATCCAGTGCACTCAGTACACTTTTGAGACACTATATAATAGAACTCATCAGAAAATGGCTGTTGAGCTTCGTTTCCGTCAACTACTGTTCCGTCTTCAAGCTCAACCTGAGTAAGCTTGGTTCCGCCAGCCCAGGTCCACTCCACACCGCCTTCATAGATAGCGGTATTGGGGCATTCTGGCTCGCATGCACCACAGTTGATACACTCATCGGTGATCATTATTGCCATATTGATACTTAATTTTTGATTCTACAATTACCTTTACCAAACAAAAGTAGAAATGGAATGTTTGAGTTCCAATTTATTTTTGCTTTGCAAAATAATCCAAAATGAAGTTAGAGGAAAGAGTAAATGCAATATCCGCCCTGGGCGACTACTTAAAAGAGCTGAATGAGGCTGCGAAAAGTGACCTGTTTCTACGGGCAGCCAATGAAAACCCTTGGTTCACAAAGGAGAGCCTTCACCTTGCCTGGCAGGGCATTCTCAATTTTCTCTCAAAGGAGAAACTAACACAATGGACTTCTTCCTATACATTTACTAACGGCAAACCAAAAAAAGTGGGTCTCGTGATGGCAGGTAACATTCCCATGGTGGGCTTTCACGATCTTTTGTCCGTTATCATTGCCGGGCACAGAGCATTGGTAAAACCCAGTTCTCAGGACAGTGCCCTCATTCGTTTTATTATCGACTCGCTCAACGAGATTCAGCCTGAGCTGGGCAGGCAAGTAGCAGTGGTAGAAAGGCTCAACGACATGGAAGCCGTCATTGCCACCGGCAGCGACAACTCGTCTCGCTATTTCGAATACTACTTCTCGAAGGTGCCCAACATTATCAGGAAAAACAGAACCTCGTGTGCTATCATTTCAGGTGAGGAATCTTTGGAGGATCTGCTGGCGCTCGGCGACGACCTGTTCAGCTACTTTGGCCTTGGCTGCAGAAATGTATCCAAGCTTTATGTGCCTGCAGGTTATGCATTACCTACTCTGCTCGACGCCATTCAACCTTTCAATCAGCTGCTGGAGCACCATAAGTACAGAAACAACTACGATTACCACAAGTCCATTATGCTGGTAAACGGAGAACCCCACCTTGACTCTGGATTCTCCCTTTTCCGGGAAAGCACCGACCTTGTTTCGCCCGTCTCAGTGGTGTATTACGAATGCTATGAAGACGAAGCTGCCTTGTCACAAAAACTAGTGGCTAATGAGGAAAAGATTCAGGCCATCGCTTCCTGGAGAGGGCAATATCCCAGGTCGCTTCCTTTCGGAACATTGCAAAAGCCAGAACTGTGGGACTATGCCGATGGCGTTGACACGCTGAAGTTTCTTTCCGGGTTATAACGGGGACACACGAGTGAACTTTTATCCGGAACTACTACTTGTGATAAAAGGAAAGTACAATAATTTTTATAAATCGTGCCGTTGCCCAAAGTTCCGTTTCTTTTACACACTAATTCAATTAAATTTGATTTTTAAGATATAAACCACAGAAAAATGAGTAAAGATTTCTTTGGAATAGAGAAAGAGCTGAAAACACCTCTAGGCACACACAAATATTACAATTTGAGGGACTTGAGCAAGAAGGACGCAAGAGTATCGAAACTGCCCTACTCTATCCGTATTTTGCTTGAAAACGCCATCCGTAACTACGACGCTTTTGCTGTCACCGAGCAGCACCTGGAAACGCTTTTGAACTGGAAACAAACCCAGGGCAAAAAAGAAATTCCTTACACGCCGGCCAGAGTGCTGATGCAGGACTTCACTGGTGTGCCGGCCGTTGTCGACATAGCCTCTATCAGAGCAGAAGTGGCCCGCAAAGGCAAAGACATCGGGAAAACCAATCCTCTCGTACCAGCTGCCATGGTCATTGACCACTCGGTAATGGTAGAATATTTTGGCACTCAACTGTCGTACGGCAAGAATGTTGACCTCGAATATTCAAGAAATTCAGAAAGATATAAACTCCTTAAATGGAGTCAGAAAGCCTTCGATAACTTCACGGTTGTCCCTCCAGGGATGGGCATTTGCCATCAGGTGAACCTGGAGTATCTGGCAAGTGGAGTGATAGAAAGAGACGGTTATCTTTTCCCTGACACACTGGTAGGTACCGACTCCCACACACCAATGGTGAACGGTATTGGCGTACTCGGCTGGGGTGTTGGTGGCATTGAGGCAGAGGCAGCCATGCTGGGCCAGCCAATTTACATGACCCTTCCCGAAGTAATCGGCTTGAAGATCAGCGGTAAAATGAAAGAAGGCATCACTGCGACAGACCTTGTGCTGACAGTGACTCGCTTGCTTCGTGACTATGGCGTAGTAGAGAAAATCGTTGAGGTATTCGGCCCAGGTCTTGCCAACCTTACTGTTCCCGACCGGGCTACTATCTCTAATATGTCACCTGAGTTCGGCTGCACGGATACGCACTGGCCTGTAGACGACCAGACATTGGCGTACCTGACCAGAACCAACAGGCCTGCCAACCATGTGAGCATGGTGGAAGCCTATTGCAAAGAAAACATGCTTTGGAGAGATAACTCTGAGCAAATTGAATACACCGACGTAATCGAACTGGATCTCGGTAGCATCGAGCCAACTATCTCTGGCCCGAAACGTCCTCAGGACAAAATCTTCCTGAAAGAAGCCAAAGAAAAAGTAATTGGTGTATTGAAAGATTCCCACAAGCGGGAGTATGTGACACCTGATGTCAGAACCGGTGGAAACTGGGCATCTGATGGTGGCTCATTGGCTACTGCTACGCAGACTGGCACAGCATTGCGCTCTGTAACAATGAAATCAGGGTCAATGACCTATGAGCTGAGCGATGCGTCGGTGGTTGTTGCCGCAATTACCTCATGTACCAACACTTCCAACCCAAGCGTAATGATTGGGGCCGGGCTGGTTGCTCAGAAGGCGGTAGAAAAAGGTCTGGACGTTAAGCCATGGGTAAAAACCTCTCTGGCTCCCGGCTCAAGGGTTGTGACGGAATACCTGAAAAAGGCGGAGCTACTCCCCTATCTGGAAGCCCTTAAGTTCCACGTGGTTGGTTACGGTTGCACCACTTGTATTGGTAACTCAGGCGATATGCCTCCTGCTATCCAAAAGGCTGTGATCGACAATGACCTGGTAGTAGCTTCAGTGCTTTCCGGTAACAGAAACTTTGAAGCCCGCATCCACCCGAACATCAAAATGAACTTCCTGGCATCACCCATGCTGGTTGTTGCATTTGCCATTGCTGGAAGGGTTGACTTTGACATGAACAATGAACCACTGGGGCTTGACCCGAATGGTGAGCCTGTTTTCCTGAAGGACATTTGGCCGTCTCAGGCGGAGATCAATGAAATGATGGAAAAAGTGGTTACTCCTGAGGACTACAAGAAAACCTACGACACCGTATTTGATGGTGACGAGGCTTGGCAAAAACTGGATGCCCCTACAGGCAATCTTTACAAATGGGACGAGACGTCGACATATATTCAGGAAGCGCCTTTCTTCAAAAATATTTCAGCAGATGTGCCTGAGCCAACCAATATCAAAGGTGCCAAGGTGCTGCTTCAACTGGGCGACATGGTGACAACCGATCACATCTCACCTGCTGGCAAATTTCAGCCGGAGCACCCCGCTGGCCAATACCTTGTGAAGAATGGTGTTGAGAAGCCTGATTTTAACTCTTACGGCTCACGTCGTGGCAACCACGAGGTGATGATGCGAGGCACTTTTGCCAACGTAAGGATTAAGAACAAACTGGCCAGCAAAGAAGGTGGATGGACAAAATATCATCCAACCGGCGAGGAAATGTACGTGTTTGATGCCTCCATGAAATATCAGGAAGCAGGCACACCATTGGTGGTGATTGGTGGCAAGGAATATGGGTCAGGATCCTCCAGAGACTGGGCTGCAAAAGGAACGACCTTACTTGGCGTAAAAGCGGTTATCGTGGAGAGCTTTGAGCGGATTCACAGATCGAACCTCGTTGGAATGGGCGTTCTTCCTTTGGTATTTGCTAACGGGCAAACGCAAGACACCCTCGGGCTGAAAGGAGATGAGTCGTATGACATCCTTGGCCTTGAAAAGGATTTGACCCCTAACAAGGTAGTGGACGTAATAGCAACGAGACCTGACGGTTCGAAAGTAGAGTTCAAAGCAGAACTAAGGCTGGACTCTAACGTCGATATTGCCTATTGGAAAAACGGCGGTATTTTGAACTATGTACTAAGAAATTTCCTTAAGGATTAAGGATTACGAATTTCAACATTAGTTTTAGCATGAAGCCGGGCTTATAGTCCGGCTTTTTGTTTTGGTGTCGGGCGGTTTTCCTCCATCAACCTGGCCAACTCATGGTCGTGAGGATTTGTGCTTTTTTTGAGTTGCTCAATGATATTCGCATGATCCCTCTCATTCCTGTTTTGGCTCAGCTTGTAGGCAGCTTCCACGTTCTCTATTTTTATCCTGAAGCCTTTGATGCCTCGCAACTCCTTGTCCCGGTAGTCGGCAGTCATATCCTCATATTTTCGTCCTCCGGGGATATTCGATTCGTAGCTGTCCATCAGCTCCTTCACATGCGCCTCCAACTCCGGCCCGGAAAGCAGTGCGGCTGATCCGTAAATATGAACGGCCTGGTAGTTCCAGGTGGGAACATTCTGCTTTTCATACCAGGACGGCGAAATATATCCATGGCTGCCCTGAAAAATGACTAACACCTGATCTACCTCTTCCAGCACTGAACCCAGTTCATTGGCGATGGAAATGTGTCCTAGTAGAAAATAACTACCCTCTCTTTCCTCCAGCCAAAATGGTATGTGACTTGCTAGTGGTATATTTGATTGGCTTGCTACGAGAATCCCGAATGGGTTCGATTTGATGAAGTCCAAGACTTTATCAGCATCAGTCATTTGAAAATAAGGAGCTACATACATATCGCATACTTGATTAATGATGCAAACTAATACGTATGTTACAATTTCTTGACTATTTCTTAACAGGATTTCACACCGCTTTTGTGCTGTTTGTGCTGTTTGGTTGGATACCTGAAGCAACACGGAAAGCTCATTTGATAGCATTAGCCCTCACTATTGCGGCCTGGTTATTTCTCGGCATTTGGTATGGCCTCGGCTATTGCCCCCTTACCGACTGGCACTGGGACATTAAAAAAGAGCTCGGCGAAAAGCACTTACCCAACTCGTTCACTAAGTACATTTTCGATCAGGCAACCGGGTTAAATGCAAACAAACGCATTGTTGACATATTTACTGCCGCCGGACTTATGTTTGGAATCGTTATGGCCGGGGTTAAGTTTTTCCAAAAACGAAAGGTCGAACGTTTGAAACAAAAAAGGGAAGGCTAACGCCTTCCCAAAAAAATTCTTTACCCAGCTAAAAAAGTATGGAGTAAATGTAATTAATTCTTTCCTAAATGCAAAAAGCTTCTACTTTTTCAACTTGTCTCCCATCTTCACAGTTAGCCCAATCCCGAAAAGCTGTTTGAATTGCACCCTTGGCCCAGCCCCTGTTTGCACACCCGCCTCGTCGAATTGAGCAATTTTTATATCATCATCATAAATCAGCTGAGTAATAAAGCTTGTGCTTAGCCACTCGTTTACCTTCAGTATGATGATATTTTCCCAGTTCACATCGATGTTTTGAGGGTTGTTCAAGTAGTTGGAAAACATTTCCAGCCTCGATTCGACGTTAACATTGGAAACAACCTCTTTTTTGTAGTTCACTTTCAAAAAACTACCAAGTTCAGCTCTCGCCTTCTTCCCAGGGGTTAAAACAGTGACACCATCAGTATCAAAAACAGCTCCTTCTACACCAAAGGCACCTGCATTGGCCAATCTATCATCGTTTACAAAGGTGAACTTGCCAGTAACAGGTGCAAAATTGACCGAGAAACTGGGATTCACCTTAATATCAACACCAGTAGCCACCAAAGCGTAGCCTGGAGCCATAAACTTCGAAATATACTCTTCATCTCCAGGGGCGGAAAATCCCGGCGCAAATTGAGTTCTAAAATCAATCAATGAAGAGAAGTACAGCCTGCCGTCTTTTGCCTGCGACATCTTTCTACCAAACTTACTGACAATGTTTATCTTGTCGTTTGTCTTTTGAAAATCGGCATCTCCTTGTTTAATAAGACCGTAGCCCAACTCGAGGTAGTTCTCCCAGGAGTTCCTGTCCTTGGCATAATTGGCGAATGTGGTCATATAGCCGCCAAGTGATATAGAATTCTGACCACCAGCAGCCCAGTTAGTAAGGCTTACCTGGGTAAAAGAAGCGGTTCCAAGGAACCCTTTCCTCCAGTAAGTAGTGTCGGCTGGTGTTGCGTCCTGCGCAATAGTCGATCCCAGAACCGCAAAAAACAATAACATTAGAATTAGACTTTTCTTCATAACAAATTTTTAATAGCGTTTAACAGTTGATCCAAAAACATTCCAAAGCCTGATCGAAAAGTCACAAATATCTGGCTTTCAATTATAAGAATTAACCTTCGCATCATTTTCTTTCAAAATTCGCCGCAGAATCTTACCAACATTAGATTTGGGAAGTTCTTTCACAAACTCTACATGCTTCGGTACTTTGTAGCGTGTCAGGCCCTCCCTGCAAAAGCTTATGAGCTCTTCTTCAGTAAGACTTTGATCCTTTTTTACTACAAAGACTTTTACAGCCTCGTTCGATTTTGGATCGGGCACCCCAATAGCACCTACCTCAAGAACCTTCGGGTGGCTGGCTACTGTGTCTTCAACTTCATTCGGATAGACATTGAAGCCAGAAACGAGAATCATTTCTTTCTTCCGATCAACAATTTTCACAAAACCATCCTTGTCGATAATCCCTATGTCGCCGGTTTTGAACCAACCATCAACAAACACTTTCGCCGTTTCGTCGGGTCTCTCCCAATAGCCACTCATTACTTGTGGGCCCTTTGCACATATTTCTCCAGGCTGACCAACAGGCACCTCTTTTCCATCGTCGTCCAGCAGCACTATTTGCGTACTTGGAACTGGCAAGCCTATAAACCCATTTCTATGAGTGCCATCAAGTGGGTTGCAAGCAAGTACCGGCGAGGTTTCGCTCAATCCATATCCTTCTACCAGAGGGCACCCGGTCACTTCCCTCCATCTTTCAGCCACTGCCTTTTGCACGGCCATGCCACCGCCAATCGCTCCCTTAAGTTTACTAAAGTCCAGCGTTTTGAAACTCTCCTGATTAAGCAAGCCGTTGAACAGCGTATTAACGCCAGTAATAATGCTAAACGGGTTCTTTTTCATGTCGGCACAAAAAGCTTTCATGTCTCTCGGGTTTGTTATGAGCACATTTTTTGCTCCCACATGAAACATCAGCAGGCCATTCACCGCCAAGGCGAAAATATGATAAAGCGGTAGTGCGGTGATGACCACCACCTCCTCGCCTTCCACGAAAATCGGCTGAAACCACTGCGTCGTCTGCAAGGTATGCGCAACCATGTTACGATGCGACAATGTGGCTCCCTTGGACACACCTGTGGTACCTCCTGTGTATTGCAGAAACGCCACGTCTTCTCCCCTGATCTCCGGCTTATCAAATTGAAGACTGGCACCTTCCTTCATAGCTTGTTTTAAACTGATGGCTCCGGGGATACTAAAGGACGGCACCATCTTCTTTATACGCTTCACTACGAAGTTTACGATGGGCCCTTTTATACCCTTTAAGAAGTCACCCAACTCAGTAACAATGACATGCTTTATATCGGTGTTGGCTATTATTTTTTCGAGGTTAAACGCAAAATTGGCAACAATCACAATGGCCTTGGCGCCCGAGTCCTTGAATTGGTGTTCCATTTCCTTGTGTGTATACAACGGATTGGTGTTAACCACCACAAGCCCAGCCTTGATGGCTCCAAACATGACGATGGGGTACTGCAGGCAGTTTGGCATTTGGATGGCTATGCGGTCTCCTTTTTTCAGACCCAATTTTTTCTGCAGATAGGCAGCAAACTGTGTCGACTTCTCATCCACCTCCCTGTAGGTAAAGCCTTTGTCCATGTTGAGAAACGCAGTCTGATCTGCATATTTCTTCATGGCCTCTCCGAGCAGTTCAATCAATGATGTATACTCATCGGGGTTAATTTCTTTGGCAACACCAGCGGGGTAGTGTTTTAACCAGGGATAATCTTTCATAGTTCTGATATCGTTTAAGTAGAGCTGCCAATATGACTATCGCTAAGGCATATTGTTTATTCATCCGATATAAGCTATTAACGGCAAAAAATCAAATGATTAAGTCTTGTTGCGAGAGGCCTGCGGTGTGAAAGTCAATAAATGAAAATAAAAAAAACCGGTAGAACGAAATTCATACCGGTTTCCAAATAAACAACATTAACCCAAAAATGATGGCTGTAGGAGAAGGATTCGAACCTCCACGGAGCAGTTAGGTCCACACGAGCTCTATGTGGACTTTATTCCTTATCCCCACCCCCGAGACAGGAGGGCATGGCTGCCAATTTCATCACCCTACATTGTGATATGCAAGTCAATTCATCTAATTGACTGCAACAAAATTAACAAGAGTTTGATTTTATTAAAATATTTTTAATAAATTTGATAAAAAAATGTACAACACATAATTTCGAACCTCTCATAATAGTAGATTATTAAATCAGGGTAGTTAAAATGAGTAAAAATTACGAAATTGATAATGTAGACTTGAAGATTCTGAACCTATTGATGGAAGATGCCAAGATTCCATACACTGAAATTGCCAAAAAGGTGTTCGTTTCGGGGGGTACAGTTCACGTGAGAATGAAAAAACTTGAAGAAATGGGCGTCGTTCAGGGCACCACTCTCAAGTTAGACTATTCCAAACTCGGGTACGATATTACGTGCTTTATCGGTATTTACCTGCAAAAAAGCTCTCTATATGATGAGGTCGTTGAGCGCTTGAGAGAAATTCCCGAAATTGTAACCGTCAACTACACCACCGGTAACTATAGTATCTTCGTCAAGCTTCACTGCAGAGACACCAAACATCTGAGAGAAGTGCTTCATGACAAGATTCAAAAGGTGGAAGGAATTGAAAGGACGGAAACCCTGATTAGTCTCGAAGAAAGCCTGAGCCGCCATATCAGTTTTTAGTACCTATTTCAGAAACTATTTAGCCCGATAAAGGTTTTACTATGAGTGCCATAGTTTTAAAACCTTTATCGGGTTTAATTTTCATGCCCCTTTTGCGAAAAAAATGACTCCTCAAGTCTTGGGGTAGTAATTTATGTTGTACATTTGCTTTAATTATAATCAGTCTAAATAAGTAGAGGATGAGTAAGGACAACCAAATACTGGAAGAGCTCACCAAATCAGATTATAAATACGGATTTCACTCCGATATTGAAACTGAGTCGGCACCCAAAGGTCTTAATGAAGATATTGTCAGGTTTATTTCTGCAAAAAAAGAAGAGCCTGAATGGATGCTGGAATGGAGACTTTCAGCTTACCGTCACTGGTTGACTTTAAAAGAGCCAACCTGGCAAAATGTTACTTTCCCGGAAATTAATTATCAGGACATCATTTTTTATGCTGCTCCGAAGCAAAAGATATCGCCTAAGAGCCTCGACGAAGTAGACCCAGAGTTGAGGGCTACCTTTGAGAAGCTTGGTATTTCGTTTGACGAGCAGAAAAGACTTACAGGTGTGGCAGTTGATGCCGTGCTGGACAGCGTTTCGGTGGCTACCACTTTCAAAAGTAAACTTGGCGAACTGGGCATTATCTTTTGTTCTTTCTCAGAAGCGGTGAGAGAACACCCCGAACTAGTTAAAAAGTATATCGGGTCAGTAGTGCCAGTCAACGACAACTATTTCTCCGCCCTTAACTCTGCGGTGTTTTCCGATGGTTCTTTCTGCTACATACCTAAAGGTGTGCGTTGCCCAATGGAGCTTTCGACCTACTTCCGGATCAATGCCATGAACACAGGGCAGTTTGAACGGACGCTGATTGTAGCAGAAGAAGGATCCTATGTCAGCTACCTGGAGGGCTGTACTGCTCCTATGAGAGATGAGAATCAGCTTCATGCGGCCGTTGTTGAGATTTTTGCTGCCAAAGATGCTGAGGTGAAGTACTCGACCGTGCAAAACTGGTACCCAGGAAGCAAAGAAGGCAAAGGCGGCATTTACAACTTTGTTACCAAGCGTGGCCTTTGCTCTGGCGACGGTTCGAAAATATCATGGACACAGGTAGAAACCGGGTCTGCGGTGACGTGGAAATACCCTAGCTGTATCCTGAAAGGGGACAACTCCATTGGAGAGTTCTATTCAGTGGCTGTTACCAACAACTATCAGCAGGCTGACACTGGCACCAAAATGATCCATATTGGTAAAAATACCCGTTCAAGGATCGTTTCGAAGGGTATTTCTGCAGGCAAAAGCCAAAACAGCTACCGTGGACAGGTGAAGGTAATGAAACGTGCCGAAGGTGCGAGAAATTACTCTCAATGTGACTCATTGCTACTTGGCGACAAATGCGGAGCACATACGTTCCCTTATATCGACGTGGAGAATCCACTGGCAATTGTAGAGCACGAAGCTACGACGTCGAAAATCGGAGAAGACCAGATTTTCTACTGCAACCAGAGAGGAATAGCCACAGAGGATGCAGTGGCGCTTATCGTAAATGGCTTCGCAAAAGAGGTGATGAATCAACTGCCTATGGAATTTGCTGTTGAGGCTCAGAAACTTTTGGCTATATCCCTCGAAGGCAGCGTGGGCTAAGCAGAAACTCAGCAGACGAAAATTATGTTTTTATACGCCTGAAAATAAGGTCGGGCAAAAGTGAAAAAGAAAAGTAATTGACAATGTTAAAGATAAAGAACCTTAAAGCTTCGGTAGAAGGAAAGATGATCCTCAACGGAATTAACCTGGAAGTAAAGCCAGGAGAAGTTCATGCTATTATGGGTCCGAATGGTTCAGGAAAAAGTACGCTGGCTTCTGTTTTGGCCGGTCGGGAAGACTATCAAATTGAAGGTGGAGAAGTAGAATATATTGGCAAAGATCTTTTGGATCTTTCTCCAGAGGAAAGAGCCAGGGAAGGTGTTTTTCTTGCCTTCCAGTATCCCGTAGAAATACCTGGTGTAAGCACGACCAATTTTCTTAAAGCCGCTCTTAATCAAGTAAGAGAGCACCACGGCAAGCCAACACTGGACGCTGTTTCGTTTCTTAAATTGATGAAAGAAAAAATGGCACTGGTGGAGATCGACCAGGCTTTGCTTAGCAGGTCGTTGAACGAAGGCTTTTCTGGTGGAGAAAAGAAAAGAAATGAGATTTTCCAAATGGCAATGCTCGAACCGAAGTTGGCCATTCTGGACGAAACGGATAGTGGGCTTGATATTGACGCTTTGCGAATTGTGGCCAATGGCGTCAACAAACTCAAGACAAGAGACAACGCCACTATTCTGATTACACACTATCAAAGACTGCTCGACTACATAGTGCCTGATTTTGTGCATGTTCTCTACAAGGGACGCATTATCAAGTCGGGAGATAAGAGCCTGGCCTTACAACTCGAAGAAAAAGGGTACGACTGGATCAAAGAAGAAGCTGACATAGTTTCTGCTTAGTTCTTTTAACCTGAAAATTCGAAAGTAATGACAACCCCAAACGAATACATAAACACCGTCGGCAAGGCATTCGAAATGTTTGAAGCCAGCTTAAATGGCAGCAAATCAACTTTCTTGCACGAGCTAAGAAAAGAGTCTCTGGCCGCTGTTCTCAAATCGGGACTACCCGGGCCAAAGCATGAAGAGTATCGCTACACCAACTTTGGCAAGGCACTTGAAAAGAACATAGCTTACCAGGGCATTGTAGCCGAAACTGCCGCCGCCAGCTCCCCCACCCCTCTTGACAGTTTTGAGGGCTATAAGCTTTACTTCGTCAATGGTAAGCTGGATGCTTCCCGTTCAGATTTGGGAGATTTAAGCGAAAAAGTTACTGTTACCTCTCTTGCATCGGCTGTTAAAGAACAAGGCGATCTAAAAGAATACCTGGGCAGCATTGTTAAGTCGTGGCCGGATGCTTTCTCGCACCTCAACACGGCATTTGCAAAAGAAGGTATTTTTATTAGAGTAAAGAAAAACACTGTTCTGGATAAGCCGCTGTATATCATTCATTCAAATGACACATCGGCTACTGAGATGCTTGCGCACTACAGAAATCTGGCGATTGTAGAAGAGGGGGCTCAACTGAAGGTGATAGAAGCTAATTTCTCCACCGGAGCGAATACTTCATATACAAACACCGTTTTGGAGGTTTTCTGCAAAAAAAATGCTTCCGTAGAATGGAGTAAGCTCCAGCTCGAAAACGAAACTGCACTGCGGATTGACAATTCGCTGGTATATCAGGAAAGAGATTCCAAGTGTATAATCAATACCGTCACGCTAAGTGGGCAGATGGTGAGAAACAACCTTTACATTGCCCTGGATGATGAAAACACTGAGGCACACATGTACGGATTGTACCTGATAGACGGGAAAACGCATGTAGACAACCACACTTCTGTTGACCATAGAAAGCCTAATTCATTCTCCAATGAGTTGTACAAAGGCATCATGGACGATCAGTCGCACGGTGTTTTTAACGGAAAAATATTTGTTCGTCAGGATGCGCAAAAAACCAATGCCTTCCAGCAAAACAACAACATCCTGCTCAGCCCCAACGCTGTGATCAATACCAAACCGCAGCTCGAAATATGGGCAGATGATGTGAAGTGCTCACACGGTTGTACCACAGGCCAGCTGGATAACGAACAGTTGTTCTACCTCAGGGCCCGTGGAATTTCAGAAGATAAAGCCAAGGCGATGCTTCTGCACGCATTTGCAGGTGACGTGATTGCGAACATATCCGTAGAGCCTGTCAGAGAATACCTCGAGCAATTAATTACCGACAAAATAGAAAATTAGTCATGGGCAGCCCAGCTTCAACAATAGATTGGTCATTGGACATTCAATCAATACGGAAGCAATTTCCAGTGCTACACCAGGAAGTGAATGGCAAACCTTTGATCTATTTCGACAACGCTGCAACAAATCAGAAGCCTTCCTCCGTCATTAAAGCGCTGGATCACTACTATGAAACAGACAACGCCAATATCCACAGAGGTGTTCATACGTTAGCTGAAAGAGCTACAGCTGATTTCGAGGAGACCAGAAAGAAGGCTGCCGCTTTTCTCAACACTAAAGAAGTAGAAGAGGTTATTTTCACCAAAGGCACCACAGAGAGCATCAATCTTGTGGCTTCGACCTGGGGCAGAAAATTTATCGACAAGGGTGACGAAATCATCATCAGCACCCTGGAGCACCATTCCAATATTGTGCCCTGGCAAATGCTTTGTGAGGAGAAAGGTGCCATTCTGAGGGTGATTCCAATCAACCCAAAAGGAGAAGTCATCATTGATGAGTTCAAAAAACTACTATCAGCTAAAACTAAGCTCGTTTCGGTTGTATTTGCCTCGAATGCCCTGGGCACTATAAATCCGGTAGCTGAAATAATCAGCCTGGCGCATCAACATGGGGCAGTTGTTTTGTTGGATGGAGCACAGGCCTCAGCCCACCTTGAAGTGGATGTACAAAAACTCGATGTGGACTTCTTCGCACTTTCTGCGCACAAAATGTATGGCCCAACGGGCGTGGGAATTCTCTATGGCAAGCGAAGTTTGCTGGAAGCAATGCCACCCTATCAGGGCGGCGGGGAAATGATAAGCGAAGTAACCTTTGAAAAGACCACCTACAACGCCATTCCTTACAAGTTTGAAGCCGGCACGCCCAACATCGCCGATGTCGTTGCCTTTGGGGCAGCTATCGACTTTGTGAATGAGCATGGAAAGGATCGGATTGCAGCGCATGAGGAAGAACTATTGCACTACGCCACGGCAAAGCTTGAAAGCATCCCAGGAGTGAGTATAGTTGGGCAGGCAGCAGACAAAGTCAGTGTGGTGTCTTTCCTGGTCAACGGTTACCACCCGCTTGATGTGGGAATGTATTTGGACGCAAGAGGTATAGCAGTCCGCACGGGACACCATTGTACGCAACCTCTGATGAAACATTTAGGGATTGAAGGAACGGTTAGGGCCTCCTTTTCTGTTTACAATACCAAAGAGGAAATTGACCGGCTGGCGGAAGCGGTTACCCTGCTTGCCGGTAGAAAAAATTGAAATGACGGAGTCGATAAAAAGCATTCAGGAAGAAATTATCTCCGAATTTGATATACTTGGAGATGACCGTGAAAGCAAGATATTCTACATTATGGAGTTGGGCGCTACGCTTCCAGCAATGGATGAAAGCGAAAAAGTAGATCACAATATTATCAAGGGCTGTCAATCAAAAGTATGGCTAACAGCAGAACTGGTAGGCGAAGTAATAAAGTTCAGTGCAGATAGCAATACTGAAGTGACGAAGGGGCTTATCAGCTTATTGATCCGGGTACTGTCGGGCCAAAAGCCACAGGACATTATGCAAGCCGAACTCTTCTTTATAGAAAAGATAGGCATGGGACAGTTGATAGGCTCGCAAAGGTCGAACGGACTTTCGTCGATGATCAAGCAAATGAAGTTATATGCACTGGCCTTTCAGACTAAGTTGGCCGGAACAAACACATAGACAAAAACGCTGAGAACTATGGAAAATCAAAATCAGCAAGAAGCAGATTTGAAGGAAAAGGTGATTGCTGCCATCAAAACGGTGTATGACCCGGAAATTCCTGTGGACGTATATGAGTTGGGTCTGATCTACGAGATCAGTATATTTCCCGTCAACAACGTTTTTGTGTCTATGACATTGACATCCCCCAGCTGTCCTTCAGCCGAGGCCATTCCCAGTGAGGTGAAGGCCAAAATTGAAGAGGTAGAGGGAGTAAACGACGTGGAGGTTGAGCTTACGTTCGACCCGCCATTTACGCAAGATATGATGAGTGAGGCCGCCAAATTGGAACTAGGCTTCATGTAAATTAGTTTATTCATCCAGCGGCCGTTTAAGCCGTCATTCAGAAATAAATAGAACTTTAAAAAGATAAGGAAATGTATCCCGAACCACTAGTTGCCCCCATGAGGACAGACCTTACCAGTGCAGGATTCACTGAGTTAAGAACTTCCGAAGATGTTGAAAATCATCTTGAAGACCACAAAGGTACTTCGCTAATTGTTATCAACTCGGTGTGTGGATGTGCGGCTGGAGCAGCCCGTCCCGGAGTGAAGATGGCGTTAGCCAATAGCGCTAAGAAGCCGAACTTTTTAGGAACGGTGTTCGCAGGTGTAGATAAAGAGGCTACTCAGACTGCCAGGGAATATACCTTGCCTTATCCTCCTTCATCTCCGTCAATCGCACTTTTTAAAGACGGTGAATTGGTTCACTTCGTAGAAAGACACCACATTGAGGGCCGCAATGCTCAAATGATTGCAGCTCATTTGGTTGATGTTTTTGAAGAATATTGCTGAGATTTCAAGAGAAAGAATAGAAAACCACAGTAAAAGCTGGCTCAAAGGCCAGCTTTTTATTTTGTCAGTTTCACAGAAACGGTCGATGTGGTCATCAGGTACCGCACCCTGCCCTGCCAGTGAAAGGAAGCCAGTGCCCTCACTTCATAGTCATTTGGAAGTATATAAGTGTGGCTCACTTCATCACCACAAGCAAAGTAACCGTCCCCAAAGTCCCAATAGAACTCGGTATTGGCCGGATATGCTCCCGCCAAGTGAGATTTGAATCTGGAAGGTTCATTGATAACACCCGACACTTCTTCGTCGAGTTTGAGCTCCAGAAACTCATTCAGTTCATACTCGTGATCAATTTCATATATTGTTCGGCTGGTGGAGGCCTCCAAAATTGAAAGCTTTATATCATAGGTGCCATGAGTATCATAACAATGACTGACTGATCGTCCTTCTCCACTAAAAGTGTCGCCAAAGTCCCAGCGATATTTTACTTCCCCATTATTACTCTCAGACTGGTATTCCAAATCGACACAGAGATTGCACGTAAGCTTGTGCGAAAATGCGTTTTCGTTGGTGAAGATTTTCTCGGCAAAACAGATATCCTCACCAGTCAATTCGGAGTATAACTCCTCCGAGGTGGTAACAAATGAGTAAATATCCTGATTTCCCTGCTCGTTGCCAGAGACGAAGTATATCTTTTCCCCAATTGGTGGCAGGCTAAAGTGCTTGTTGTCATGCCGGTCATTAAATTGATTACCCAGGTTCTTCGGTCCCGACCATTCGTTCCAATTGTCTCCTTGTTTAACTGAATAAAAGATATCGAGGCCGCCGTAGCCCTCCTGCCCGTCAGAGGAATAGAAAAGGAACCGACCGTCTGGCGAAAACGATGGAGAGGTATCTTCTCCTGGGGTATTCAAGACCCCAAGATTGGTAGGCGCATCCCATGCCTTTTTACTTACTCTGTGGCTGATATAAATATCCCTCCCGCCTCTTGAATCGTCCATTTCTGCGGAAATTAGCATGTGCTTTCCGTCCTCAGAGACAAAAAAGTCAGCATATCCGGACTTATTCTTGAAACCTTTTATTGTAAAATTAACGGGTGTAGTCCACTTACCATTGCGAAGCTCAGAATAGGAAAGTCCCTCGCCTGAAATCTCTCCATTCTCGTAGGTATTACCCAAAATCAAATTAACGACTCCCTCTTCGACCGTAATGGAGGTGACAAAATTAGGGCCTCTGTTGTTCAAGGGCGGCGGGAGGCGCTCAACTTTTGTCCAGTTATGCGTCTTTGGATCCCAGGTTGCAGTCCAAATATCCTCGGCGTCTTTGGTACCTCCTACATTGTCGGGGTGGTTGCTTCTGCTAAAAAAAAGTCGTCCTTCACCCGGCTCCACCAGGGGACCATGCTCATCATAAATACTATTGACTCCGTATTCGTTATTCTTCTGAACCGAAGCAATATTTCTTTTGTCCACCTTCCCAAGAGGAGATCCGTCCGAAACGTGGTGTTTTGCACTTACCTTAGAGTCGGAGAAAATTATCTTATTTTGGGCCTGCCCAAAAAAAACTACAGAAGCTAGAATTACGGTAAGAAAAACTCTTTTTTTAGCGAAAAAGAAATTTACCAGCCCCAACCACTTAACTAAAGAGAACCCGAAATGGCTTTTTGAAATACAATTTTTTCGCATTTATTTCAACTATTTGGTCAGTGTTTTGAAATCAGAGATTCAAAGCCATGTTTCAATCTACGATTTACTCAAAAAAATCATTATTACCCATACAAAATTGGATTAAACCAATGAATGGGGCAAAAAATCATTGACAAAAAATCAAAACGAAAGCTTTGGCAGGTTCTGACAATTTCACATTCAAATTCCAAAAATTTATGAATGAAGCAGTCTGTCGTTAATTACCTTACAATGTGTAATGATCCACAAGCGATCAGCGATCATAATACTATTAAATCCAGTTTAGGTCGACTGCAGGAGAAGAAACCCATAGTGATTAAAAAGAGAACTTCTCCTTGAATTCAAGCAGCTCCTGCCTCAGGCTTTCCGGATGAGGCATGTTGATATAATCTGCGAGCAGTGTCTCAGGGCTCACTTTCAATTCCATAAGGCTGATGTGCTGGTTAATGAAGGTGTACTCAAGTTCGGGAAACATCTCCTTCATGGCATCCACTATGTCCAGAATGGGCAAGTTCTTATCAACAACATTGTAGATTCCGGACGGCACTTGCTTCAACAAAGTCTCCTTGATAATCTCAGCTACGTGCGTCACGTGTATAAAAGCCCTGGCTTGTTTGCCATTGCCAAAAATCTGGATTCGATTGCCGAAGTTGGCATCAAACATAAACCGGTTGATGACGGCATCGAACCTCATACTCTTATTGTAGCCGTATACATTGCCACACCGTAGTATAACCGCATCCTTATTTGTTCCCAATCGAACGACATGTTCCTCTCCCCTATGCTTCGAAATACCATAAAACGTAGACGGATCAGTGTCGGCTCTTTCGGTGGCAAGATCCTCACTGGCGCCATAAACAGCGGTGCTGCTGGTGTATATGAGTTTCTTTACATTATCCAGCTCTTCAACTGCATACACCAACTCTGCGGTTCCCCAGTGGTTTACCTGCTCGTAAAAGTGTGAGTCGGTGTTGGCAAATGGTGTGGTTACCCTGGCTGCCAAATGAATCACTGCATCCACTTCCTTCAGGTGCTTCCTAAGGGTTCTACTGTCGAGCAACTCAGCCGAGACCAGCTTTATCCTTTCGTGACCAGGGTACTTTTGGCCAAAGAAAAAATTGAAATTGCCCTTGCTCATGTTGTCATACACAATGATTTTCTCAACCTCTGGCTGTTGGCACAAATTCCCTACCACCTGGGTTCCAATATACCCGGCTCCTCCTGTAATTAATACTCGCATCTATTTACTGATTAGGTCAGTATGTAAACCACATTCTGTTTTTTTCATCCCAAACCATCTGGCTTCACGTTCCTGCATTTCAGGATCCATTTTACGGGTACATGGCTCACAGCCGATACTCATATAGCCTTTGGCGTCCATGGGATGCCTCGGCAAATTGTGCTCCCTGATGTATTGAAAAATCATCTTTGCATTCCAGTCCAGCATCGGATGGAACCGAAACGTATTATGCGGCGCAGGTTGCTCCACTTTCATAGCTGCCCTTACAGCACTTTGGTCAGCTCTTACGCCATTGATCCAAATGTCGTGCTCTTGAAGCAAAGCATCGGTTGGTTGCGTTTTATTGATGTAGCAGCAGTAGTCTGGGTCACTCGTAAATAACAGCTTGCCGTCATTACCTACCTGCATGTTTCTTGGCATACTCGATTTTACATCGAGCACTTTTATTCCGAACTCTTTAGCCACCTGATCCTTAAAAGCTATTGTATCTGGAAAAAGGTAGCCGGTATTGATAAAATAGACGGGGATCGAGTTATCTATTCTGCTCAGCATGTGCAGCATTACCAGGCTGTGCGTTTGAAAAGAAGAGGTTGTAAACAACTTCTTCCCGTCAGCCTTATACTCTTTAATTTTCGTTTCTAGCTCTTGAAAAGTCACTTCCTTATAGTTTAAAAAGTGAAACCCCCATTTCCGGTGAAAAATTCCGAAAGCGTATGAGAAAGCAAGATTAACACAAAAAATGTTTGGATAGAAGAAAATTCAGAGCCAATCCCTGGAAAGTTTTTCAGCCGCAATGATGCCACTCAACACTGTCCCCGGAATCCCCTGCCCAGGGTAAGACGTGTCACCACACAGGTAGGCTCCTTTTGGGCCAAGTCGAGCGTTGAGCATTTGCCATGGCCGGATTTTCATGTATTGCGGGTAGCCCCCCACGAACCCCCATTTTCTTCCTGTCCACTTTTCCCACGCCTTTGGCCCCGAGTTGTGTTTGTAAACGATGTCCTTTCGATCCAAAAAACCATGGTGCTCAAGGGTATCGATGATTTCCTTTTCCAAAATATCACTGGCAATTTCAGTGCCTTCGGGGTGCGGAATGTGCGTTGTGACCGACGCTACCATCAGGCCTTCCACATCCGAACGGGTTGGGTCAAGCGGGTGGCTTAAGCTTAAAAAAATGCTTTTGGATTTTATCCCACTTAACGGTGCGTGCAGGTGAATCTGGTAGTGAATGGCATCGAAGTGTTTCCTGGGCCTGAAACCTATGCTAAGCTGAAAGGCACTATTTAGCGTCTTTGATGGCATGTCCTTTACTCCATTTCGCTGAATTTGGGGAAATACTTCCCGGAGATTATTGATTGGAACAGCCCCGATTACATAATTCGACTCAAAAGTACCCTTTGAAGTGTCAATGACATATCTCTCACCGTTTGTTGCTATCTTCTCCGCCCGACACTTCAAAGCAACTACTCCTCCCTTGCCTTCAATATAGTCTACCAAGGGGTTAATAAGATTGATCATGCCTCCATCCAGATAGTAATTGCCATAGTTAGTGTAGCAAAGGGCTGTTGCTCCAAACAATACATTTACTTCCTCCATCCGATTTTGAGCGGTAATGAGCAACTGTTCATTAACGAATGCAACAAATCGCTCATTTTGGTCAAGCCCATGCTTTTGCAGAAGCTCGGCCATAGATGAGAAGCTCCATCTCGCATAGCTAAAATCAGTTATGCGTGCTCTGTAAGCCAATTTTACCAGATCAGAAAAGGATGAAGGAGGAAACTCCCTGAATCGAAGTGAGGCATCCCACACAAACCGGCTGACATCGTAACAAAACTCCCAAAATGGGCGTTGGCCTTTGCTTCCAAAAATCCGCTCGGCCTCCGTTATCCAATCTTCAATAGCTTCATAGCGGTTAATGATTGTTCCATCTGCCAACACCACCTGCATGGGCAAAGCAAGCTTTCTGGCGGGCAGGTGGATACCTGTTTTGTCCAACAGATACTTCAACGGCATCCCTTTATCCAGCCCAACCAGTGTAGTGGCACCAGTTTCAAAAACGAAACCCTTGCGCCAATAGGAACTCGTACATCCTCCTGGTAGGTAATTTTGCTCCAGCACAGCCACTGTTAGTCCTTTCTGAGCCAACAGTGCAGCACTTGTTAAACCACCCATTCCGCTTCCCACCACACATGCATCAAATCTATTCTCCATTCCCTGAAGGATTGTTTAATATATTGTCAAAAAAATTAAACAAGTTGACTCCTCATAATGTTTGCTGAGTAATTGATTCTATTAACACAAATTATTGCACTTATTTACCAAATAAACGTTTATACCATTTCAAATACTCCTGAATGAAGGTAGCAGTCTATAGAAAAGAACATTTTAATGCGGCGCACAGGCTCAACAATCCGGCTTGGAGTGACGAAAAGAACAGAAAGGTTTTTGGAAAGTGCAATAATGACAACTACCACGGGCACAATTACGATTTGGTGGTAAAACTAGTGGGAGAACCTGACCCTGAAACAGGCTACCTATTTGACATGAAAGTGTTAAGTGACCTGGTAAAGGAGCACGTAACAAAAAAATTTGACCATAAAAACCTAAATGTCGATGTGGAAGAGTTTCGCTCGTTGAATCCCACTGCTGAAAATATTGCCATCGTGATCTATGACTTGTTGAGAGCCAGAATTGACAACAAATTTGATTTAAAAATTACCCTTTATGAAACGGAAAGAAACTTTGTTGAGTACCCAGCCTAGCCAGGCATTGGACATAGATGATTTGGACGACGACCACGTTGCTACTTCCTATGAAACTCCGTTGAGAGCGGATGCTTTTGAGATGGACGACGATCTCAAAATGGAGCTTATTGCCAAGCATTTCAGGGAAATTATGCACATTCTCGGCATGGATCTTACTGACGACAGCCTGAAAGGCACTCCCAACAGAGTGGCTAAAATGTATGTCAAAGAGGTTTTCAGCGGATTAAACCCAAAAAATAAGCCTACGGCAAAGCTGTTTGACAACAAATACGAGTACAACGAGATGCTGGTAGAGCGTGACATTACCTTCTATTCTTATTGCGAGCATCATTTCGTACCTATTTATGGTAAAGCACATGTGGCTTACATATCCAGCGGAAAGGTGATCGGCTTGTCCAAAATCAACCGGATTGTTCAGTATTATGCCAAAAGACCTCAGGTACAAGAAAGAATGACCGTGCAGATTGCCAATGAGCTCAAAAAGATTTTGAAGACAGACAATGTGGGAGTTGTAGTAGATGCCGTGCACATGTGTGTTTCTTCACGTGGGGTGGGCGACACTAATAGCAGAACCGGCACAGCACATTTCAGTGGCAAGTTTTCAGATGAAAACACCAAAAAAGAATTTCTGAATTACATCAATACACCCAACAATCTCAATGGTAAATAGTTAGTGAAGTAGCAATAAGCTACACCAAAAAACTATTTACCAATGAGCAACGGGAATGCAAAAAGCTATCTGATCGTAGGCGGGTCGAAGGGCATTGGACTTGAGGTAGTGAAGAAACTGCTTGAAATGGGGCATTTCGTTCACAGTATTTCAAGGTCAGAAAGCCCTTTGAATCATGCCAATCTGGTGCACCACCTATTTGACGCCACTATAGGAGACTGGGCAGAAGTCTCGCTGCCTCAAGTACTTGATGGGTTTGTGTACTGCCCGGGCACTATTAATTTGAAGCCATTTCACCGTCTCGCTGAGGCAGATTTCAACCTTGATTTCACTGTCAATCTAATTGGCGCAGTAAAATCACTGCAAAGGGCCTACCTGCCGCTAAAAGCTGCAAATAAGTCTAGTGTCGTACTCTTTAGCACAGTGGCAGTATCGCAGGGCATGGGCTTTCATGCTTCGGTAGGAGCGGCCAAAGGAGCCGTTGAGGGGCTTGCCAAATCGCTGGCTGCAGAATGGGTGAGTCACGGAATTAGGGTGAACACTATTGCACCTTCCCTTGTGGACACTCCGCTGGCAGCTGGCCTGCTTTCGTCTGTAGAAAAACGCAGCGGTGCCGAGAAAAGAAACCCGATGGGACACATAGGCTCCGCACAAGAGCTAGCGGAAACCGTTATTTATCTTCTTACCGCCGCCGGTTGGCTCACAGGGCAAGTGTTGCACCTTGACGGCGGAATGTCGAGCATCAGACCAATTTAATCTCAATTCTTCAAAACAATTCGGTGAATCTTAAAGATATATAGTATATCACTCAATATGTAATATTCATGCCCAGCCCTCCGGAAGCATTCCTAATTTTTAAAACTGAGTTAAAAAGGCTTGAACTAGAGAAAGAAAGGCTTAGAATCCAGTATGAGCAAAGGATATCATTGCTAAACAAAGAACTTGACTATTTGAAAGAGCAGATAAACTCCCAGGAAAGCATGCTCAAATCGGCTTTCGACTATGCGTCGAAGCTTGAACAAAACATGAAGGCATTCAAAGAAGACATTATCCAGGACAAGGCACGCTTAAAAGAAAGCCGCCATTAAAGTCACGCCTATGGAAGCTACAAGAAACTTGAAAGAAGTCGACCAGGAAGCAATGGGTTTCCAACTGCGTTTCGAGAACCGCTGGGCAAGAGTTGTCTATCACCCTGACTTGAAGGTCGTGCTTTGCCAGCTACTTTCGGACTATGTACCAATAGAGCATTTTCGATCCATTTTCCAACAAATTTCTGCTCTTATCGAAAATGGAGATTTTACAAAATTCATTTTTGATAAAAGATCACTACGCACATTTCACCAGCCTTCAATGGAGTGGTATTTCCTTTATTGGAAACAGGAAATGATGCGCTATGGGTTACTTCAACATCGAAAAATACTACCGAATTTGGACTGGTTCAAGACGGCAGTTGCCATTGAACGAGGGCAGCTAGCTGGCAAAATGTCGCCTGAAGCAGTTGAAAAACTGGACATCAAGTATTGCGATAACATTCCGGAAGCCATTCGGACATGAATAATACCCGTTATTCACTGCCACAAATCTGAAGACATCCTTTCGATAGAAAGTCCTTTCAGGCGCAGCTTTATGAATTCGCTAACGGGATTCAAAAGCGTTGCCCTGATTTGAAGCAGAAGTTTGCTAAGAGTAAATGATCTGGCAGTCTTCATTAAGATGATTCATGTAGGTGCAACTCCTCCGCTGATTGGCGTACTTTTCAGACTGCATGCTGTTTCGGGACACTCCCTCGAGAACATTTTGGCTGCCAGTTCATTTTCCCTGAATCATTTCACAGAAAAGACTGTGCCACGGACACAGCAAACCATCGTAAGATATGGAGAAAGTGAATTTGAGCCACCGGACTAACGCCAGAGTTCATTGGAAGCTTTTCTTCGCCCCATGTAAAGGAAGCTGCAATAAAAATAGGTCTCGGGCTTGTGAAAGTGCATACTATCAACGCCAACAGTGCCGAACTCGTTATTGAAGCCATAAAAGAAGCGCTGGTGCCACATTTTTGTGTCGGGTCAGACGGTTCTCTCAACCCTGAAGCAGCTCAGGTTGTCAATCATGGCAAGTTAGAATTAAACCTCTCCATGGATAAAATAGCTCAGCTCACTTAAGTTAAGTCCGGAAAAACACCACAACGGATAGACGATATCTTGCCTAACTAAAAAATGTGGCTTTCCACAGGCGTATTAGTGCGGGAAATACTAAGTATCCAAAAATCATCTGATTATATTGAAATTTTTCAATTTACTCAGCTATTTTTGCGCCCCTGAAATGAGCCTTAACATATAATATGTTAAGGACTAACAACTTTTCATTGAACTAAAAACTGACCATGAACAGTATAGTGTATTTAGTCCCTGCTCTGGGGATTTTAGGATTGATCGTAATGATCATGAAATCGTCGTGGGTATCGAAACAAGATGCCGGTGATGACAATATGAAGGTATTGGCTGGTTACATCGCCGACGGAGCCATGGCTTTCCTGAAAGCAGAATGGAAAGTGCTTGGCTATTTCGTGGTAATTGCTGCTATTCTGCTGGCCTATTCAGGTACTCTTGTTCCTGATTCTCATCCAACCATCGCCATCGCCTTTGTAATAGGCGCCGTTCTTTCTGCATTTGCCGGCTGGGTAGGCATGAACATCGCCACAAAAGCAAATGTGAGAACCACGC
>TARA_R110002012_G_scaffold62914_2_pt1 | contig 40854 bp, 34 predicted proteins | sample TARA_R110002012 | Tara Oceans TARA_R110002012 (sample SAMEA4396515) | marine metagenome | biome: Westerlies Biome; feature: [DCM] deep chlorophyll maximum layer (ENVO:01000326); material: water (ENVO:00002006), including particulate matter (ENVO:01000060) such as... | depth 40 m
GGTTGGATTTGTGCAGTAGCACGACCCGTTAGCCGGATTTGCGGAATGCCCGATTACTTACTTGCCGTTCTAACGGCGTGCGTTTTAGAGCAATTTTTTCACCAAAATGGCCTTTTTTGCCTTGTTGCAAAAATATTTTTTGGGAAAAATATCATAATTGCGCCCCCCATACGCGCTGCATGGATGAGTACAAGCCGTGCACCTGCTGTTCACCTATGCAGCAAGCCAGTATGGCGCTTCTAGAGAGTCATTTTGAGAAGGGAGAAAAGCCATTTCACGGCTATAACCCCAACAAGCACAGTCGAAAGGGTGGTTTGAATGCTAAAGGTAGGGCTAAAGCCAAGCGAGAGGAGGGTGCGAACCTAAAACCCCCAGTTACAACCAAACCATCCAAATTGAAAGCAGGCTCTAAGAAGGCGAAACGCAGAAAGTCCTTCTGTGCACGCATGGGCGGAGTCAAAGGGCCCACTAGTAAGGGTGGAAAGATGACACCTAAGGGCGCTGCGCTGAAAAGGTGGAACTGCTGACCTCACAATGAAAAGTTTTACTTGCTACCCCCCTCTCGGACTCCCCATGCCAATCAATGTCATTCGTAAAGGGCCAATGACTTGCGCTCAATGTGGCGTGAGAGGAATAAGAGGGTTTTCAGGTACTGGAACTGCTGTTTATTGCCCCGAGCACGCGTATATGGCGAATGTTCCTAAACCTAACGAAGGTAAAGTGGGTGTTAGTGCTAGAAATACTCGCTGGAACATGGGGGATGGTAGCCCTCAAGACCCTGAGGACCCATAAATGGTTAATTGGAACCAAGGAAACTACTTTGCTGTCTGTCCAGACCATTCATGGACTATTCTTGACATAAACAGGCCTTGGTGTAGAGTTTGTGCTGAAATTGGAGCCCCAAACAACGGTTCAGTGTCAAATCCGAAGATATGGCACAAAAAACACACTAAAACATGGGCAGAAAGTTCAAAACAGCCACAAATAGAGTTTGATAAGGCAAAAGAAGAGGCAAATCAGCGAAATAGCCAAATAAGTCTCAATAATGCCGCTTTTGCTCGTTTGAAGCAAGCGCAAGGTTATGAAGGGCCCGATGACCCCGCCCTAAATGACCCAAATGTCCGATATAGGCGAATGATTGCTCGAAATCCGGCTGGGTACGACAATAGGTTCTGCCAAAGCCAAAATTGCAACGCTATGGTGCCTAGAGGGAGTAATTATTGTTCTGCGTGCCAAGAAAGAGGCGATTCAGGTAATGAAATGGGTTTAACAGCGGAAGGGAATTATACCACTGGTAGAAACTACTGACATAGGCAAATCTCATAACTTAGCCCCCATACGGCCATATGTGTCTGCGCTGAACGCTTCGTGGGATATTCTCAAACAAGAGAGCGAAATGCAAGGTGAAAACAAGCGTCCTGAGCATAAAACGCCCCAAATGCACATGAACGACCATGAAGAGAAGTTTAGGAGTGCTTTGGGAGATATGCAAGCAATTCAAGCAAATGACCCGTTAAAGAGACTGATATCCAGCGCTCTAGGACCCATAACGGCTGCTAGGGAAAAAATCAGAGAATTACTGGATAGGGCTGGAGTTGCCCACCAAGCACCTGGCGCAAAGAAGATAACAAGCAAACTCGACGCTGTAGCCGACAAAGCAGATGAAGCCTACAGGCATTTACTCGCACACACTAGCGAGTCAGAAGGAGGCGGCTTTGACCGGAATCTAGACAATGATGTCCCTACTAACTCTGCTGGCCAAGGTGGTCCGTTAGGATATGCAATGGAAGACATGAAGAACAATTCTTCTATGCCTGAGAACGTCTTCTAGAGGGCAATCTTCATCCCCATGAGCCTACTCCGTAGTTCGTGTTAGGTTCGCCTTTAGACCTCGCTTGGTCTAGTATGTTAGATTCTATCTACTTGAAAAAGGCCGCTGATTGGAATGCTGAGCAGCGAGCAAAGAAGGTTCGTTCCCTTGTAAATGCCACCAAAGGGGATTCAGACGCTGACATACAAAAAGAGTTAGATACAATCTTACAAGATGACTACTCTCGAGACTTAGCAGGACTAAACGCTCTGCGTAAAGCATTACAGGAACACCATATAGATGAGAACGGGCAGTTGCAAACTATAGACGACCCGACGGACGCGGACTCTCCTGACTCAGTATGGGATACCAAACCGTACATCACTGAGGCTGTTCACCATGCTCTGAACACCCACATGAACAACGTGTACAATGAGGCTTCGACTACAAGGGATATGAACGCCGCTATGACAGCACGATACATATCGAGTATTCCTGACATGAGGCTACGTAGGAATAAAGTCTTCAAAATGATGACTTTGGCGAGTGAAGGTAGGGCTTGGGGTAATCGTACTCCTACTGATGAGCAGTTAAATAAAGAGAAAGAGTATCTTCAGCAGATGTTAGACTCAGGAGAGAAACTACCTGATGATTTAGCAGACCTTCCTCAATTAGGACCTGGGCATATCAAACGATTGGCATATGAAAGAGTGAAAGCAAGAAACAGTTTAGACCTTCCTAATATTCATGGTTATAAGAAGGGGAGCGGTTCTACTTTCGCTGACCCTAAGGAAATGACATACACTGAGATAACCAAAAAACTCAGAGAGTTTCAAGAAGTTGTAGCCTTCTCTAACACCGAAGATACAGTGCGGAGTATAATAGAGAACGTTCGTAGAATTAGCCCTAGAGTTTTGAAAAGAGTTTCCCCTGTGGGTAAGACATACAAAAGCGGACAAGAGTGGAAAGATGACTATGAGAAAAGAATAGTAAAGTCACGTAGGTACAAAGACCTATTCGAGCGTAAACATAGGAGGTTCAGAGCGGATATCCGCGATGCTCTCAAGGAGAATCCTGATGCTATCTTTGGTGGAAATAGGAGATTGGATTCATACGATTCTAACGAAATAGCAGATGAAATTAAGGGAGAAGTTTTAGAAACGTTGTGGAAAGACGCTCTTTTTAACGCTCATATTGAAAGGAGTAGAATTGAAGCCACCCAAAAACCGGTGTTCCATCAGATGTTATCTCAATTAAAACATGAGGGTATAGATTTAGACACTATGGATGATGACAGTGTAGAGATGGAGAACCACATAGATAAAATCCTAGACCATAAGCAAGCACAAGACGCTGTTATGAGAATAGCGCATTTAACACAGGTGAGTGGAGGAGCCAAAGGAGGGTATGGTGGTCAAGATTGGCTAGGAGAATATCATGGTCAAAATATGAGGCAAATCACGAATGTGTGGGACAATATGTCTAGCGAGGCTCAGAAGATATTGTTAGGTTGGTGCATTGCTAGCGGTCCTATATTGGGTAGTTTGATTAAGTCGGGAATTAGAGGAAGACCTGATATGTTCACAAAACCGCTACCTAAGGATGCCATAGAGAAATTGACAGAGCATATACACTCAACTAGTCAACAACAAAAAGCACGCGGTGATACACCAGCAACTCATCAAGATGACAGTAGAAGAGCAATAGCCGATTACCTAGGTGCTGTAAATTGGAACAGTACTGATTCTGATAGAGCGGGAGAGGCTAGAATGCTCCCTATAGAAGCAGAGGAGGAGGAGGAGTTTGACCCTAAGACTGGTGCCATGAAAACAAAACAAGGTTCTCTAAAGAACGTACCTATAACTGATTTAACTTGGGCGAACACTGAATACCGAGCACCTCAAGGTGGTGAAACTCCTACTTTAGACCAATTAATTAGCAAAGCGACCACACAACACAAAAGTTTTGCTAAACCTGTCACTATTATTGATGAATATGGTAATAAGAGAACGGAGACTCCTCCCTTGCCGACAGCGAAACAATACCTCATAGACACGATGTATCAGTTGCTCAATCCCGAAGAACGAGAAGACTACAACATAATGTCTCGCTCTACCGAATCATTTGACCCGACTTATTGGTTAGAAAGTAGGGTCGCCCCTGGAATGCAGGCTAATCAAGCACTTGGCGCTCTTATTTATCATGGGATGATGAAAGATGACCCTTCTATGTATAAGGAGTATCAGCGAACAAAGAAACTCAAAAAACTTCTTCTTGACTATAATGGTAACCCTAGACCAATCCCTGATATCATCAATGACAAGATTTTCAGTCAAATCTATGATGAAGACACTTACTCTCAACTAAGGAGAGTAGGGCAAGGTAGGAAAGAGAAAGAGCAGTTTCTATCTACCTTGACAGGGAAAACACAAGAGGAGAAGGCTTGTCCAGATTGTAACGAGCATGGACACCACCCTAGTAATAATGCAGTGAATTGTTTAGAGGCAGGTCCTGAGCCAGGTCAGTGTTATGGGCATTACGTAGAACCAGGACAAGAGCATCTTAGAGGGTATCGAAGACCTATGTCAACGGCTCATAGGGACAATGCTAGTTCAAGAAAGTTCGTACAAGGTCTGTTTGGAGACTTATTAGGTACTATAGAGAGAAATGGAGAACGAATACCACACATGGATTGGAACCAAGGGACTAAAAAACAACCCACTTATCAAATGGGTCTCTTGGCTAAAGCAGCGAGAATGGACAGAGAAGAAGCACATCGACTAAACATGACTCGAGTTTGTCCTACATGTCAAGGTAGTGGAGATGTAGACGTTAGTGGTGGTGGGCACTTTGTGGCTTGTGTTACGTGTGAAAGGCATGGAAAGAGAGTAAATGGATTGATGCGTATACCTGACATGGGTGCTTTTTATGTTAGTAGAGGTTTTGGTTCCCCTCCTGGTCATCGGTCAAGTTCTAAAGACGTGCAGGAAATACATAACCTAAAAATGAAGATTCGTGAACGAATGTACGGTAGAGGTGAAAGTCCTGCTACTCAAGAACAAGAGAGAGCGCAAAAATCTCTAGAGAGGGGGATGATACCAGCAGATGGTACTACTACTCCTTTTGAAATACACCCTCTTACTCGATGGCCGGATTTACATACAGAGAAGGGGCCTCTCAGTGAGGAGGGCCTAGGTAAGGCTCGCGCTGATGCGGTATCTGCTCTGAATAAAACCCCAATGGACACAATGGACGACAGAAAACAGTTCATGAAAGAATACTTGACTGATTATTACAACAAAATCTTTGCTAGGATAGGCGATGTGTCAGACCCTACATCAGCAGAGATAATAAAAAATAGCAACCCTGAGTCAATAACAGATAGTGGGTTCTTCAAACAATTACTAGAACTAATGAGTGCTGACCTCCCATACAATACTACTAATCCATTGCAACTAAGCACTAGTGCTATGAACAAAGTCATGTCTCATATGACTCACGCTCATGCTCCGGATTTTGATGGAAGGAATATGCATGTAGACCACGGTACGATGGAAGATAGTCCATGCACTACTTGTAAAGGAAGTGGCCATACTTTGAATGGTAGGGGAGACCCAATAATTTCACATTTCTGCCCAGATTGCTTAGGTACTAAGAATGAAGGCGTTAATAAAATGTTAAAGAGACAACCGTGGATTAAGCATACATATTCTAGAGAGCAACTTATGGACATGTTCAGAACAGGTAAACTAGACCAGGAACTAGGTAGGACACCATCTTACCACTCTAATAAATATCTAGATAGTGCCGGTTGTTCTTGCGAGACTTGCCAAAATGGAAAATCGTCATTCTACCACGTAGCATCCGGCATGGCTTCTCATTCTTCAAGTGGTTCGATGGCTGATAAGTTTAGAGCCACTATGTTCAAGAAGTTACAAGCACCAATGCAACTACCAGTGAGCATAGACACTGACAAAGTAACTCAAAATGACAGGCTTTATGAGGAGATTAAATCAGCACTTAGAAGATTCAGAAATATAGGAGATAATCCAAATCAGCCATTCGGGACATTAGAGGAAAATCAATCTGTTATTGACTTAGAAACTGACCAAATAGAGAAAGAAATTGAAAAAATGTACTCTATGTTGAGTGGTAAAGATGCAAGAGACGCTTTGTCGTCATTCCACGAAGAAGAGAATATAATGCCAAACTTCACTGATACTTGGAACTCATCCCCGTACTTAATTCCGGAAAATGCAAAACCTGAAGATTATACTACTGAGAAGATACAAGATATGCCATGTCCTTATTGTAACCGTCTCAAGAATCTTGGACTGTTCAAGGGTGAGGTTAAGACCATCAGACAGCATGTAGAAGAGGGAGGTGTAGGTGAGTTAGCCTTCACTACTTGTCCCGAGGCTGAAAAACGAGGAGATAGCAATGACGGTAATTTGTCTAAGATGGCAATGGATATCAAGAATAACTATTTCATCAACAACAAACCTAAGGATGAGACTCAATTAAACTGGGAAAGGGCGTATGAAACATTGTCTCCTACACTACAAGAAATGGAATCTAATCATAAAGGAAGAGAAGGGTCATTGGACCCTCAAGGTATGAAAGTAAAAATAATGCCAGGTCTTGAATTGGGAATCCCTCGTATCGCACCCGTTGCCCCCATCATGATAGCACAACACAGAGCGATGTCGGCTAGTGGGTTTAATCGAATGAACAACCCTAACCGAAGAGGTAGGGGTAGTTATTCGGGACTTATTTGGGGTGTTAACACACCCACTTCTCAATACAACCCGTTAGCAATGATAGCCTTGGCCAAGCAGGCTCTACCAACTAATGACAACCACAAAGGTGAGATAATGAGACTATGGGCTCTTCATATACTCGACCCAAATTACATGGTAGAGAAACACGGTAACCCTTTACAATATCGCCCAGTGGATATAGGTAGCCGTGATGAGTTAGATAAAGTTGATGAAGAACAACAAAAAATGATAAAATGGGCTCGGGGAGTTTTAGGTAAAGGGGAAGATGAGGGGTTAGATTACTCAGAAAGAAGAGAGTTAGACCATAATTGGGGTAAACTACAACCATTGTTGCATTTGGAAGGAATGTGGAAGAATGATGTCTGCACCCCTGAGAGAAAATCAGCATGGAGAAAAATGGATTTGGGGCTACCTAATTCTATGTTCAATTTCGACAAACCAAACGGATTCATGCATGACGACGACACATTCGACAATATGCTTAGTCTGACTAAGACTTGGGTACATGACCGTTTAGCCTCTGCTACTGAAGGGGGTTACACTGCAGATGATGCTGGTTATAAACAGCCTTTCGAGAATCACCCTAGCATGGAGTGGTTTTACAAACGGTCTCATAAGAATCTCAATTCTAAATTGCTCACTGCATGGAAAGAGCATGACGAAGAGGCTCTCAAAGCCTTCGGTGATGAATGGTTAGTTGCCGGAAAATCACTTCCTGAAATAGAAGCGTCCGGTCTTATGGACAAATTGTGGGAAGGAATAACTAACGGATTACCAGTGATGACCACTAAAGATGGAAAGAGGATAGAAGTAGAAGGATGGCCTAGTATAGAAGATGTTCGAGGTATGAATGAAGTCTCGGTTGCTAAATGGTACAAACTCAGAAAAGAAATGATATTGAGAGCAGATAATCCAAAACTTAGCAAGGAACGTATGGATGGTGAGGCTAGAGAGTTTGCACAAAACGGAGCCAATGATTTAGGTACAGGGACACGGTGTATGGTGTGTTTAGGCAATAGGACACATATGCCTGGTATGAATGATGCTCAGTTATTTTGGTCAGCAGCAAATCCACACACTGATGGTGATGTAGAGTCTTACGTGCCACATGTTAACGATGGCTCAGGTGGTAGGAGAAAACTAGTGATGAGCGGAACAGAGGGAATGGAAGGATACACACCAAAATGGGCTCATCCTGATTCTATACAATGGATTCACGAGCATATGAAAACAGCACATGGTCATGATGGAGAAGAGGGCTGGAGAGCCTTCTTCGCAGAACAGCAGAGACATGGTATAATACCTAGTGAATGGGAAGTGTTAGATGAAAACGGGATTTTTTCTGACAATTACGTTAATTGGCTGGCTTCTCAAGAGCCTGAATGTGTTGCTTGTAAAGGCTCTAGTCATTGTCATGACTGTGGTGGTGCAGGTTATAGCCCCGTCCCATTCAGTGAAGAGGCGATGGAAGGACAGAGAAAAATCCATCTTCTGAAGAGAGTAATTGAGCACAAGGGTACTGGTACAATGATGGATGCCGATGGTGTGTTACACCCTAACGCAGAAGAACCGATGTGGAGAAAACCAATGGCTCAGATACTCGCTGATAGGATGATGAATATGCCTGTAGGAGACAGACTCTCCCATTTAGTTGACCACGTCCCTCAAGGTGAGAAATTATTCACCCATGAAGGAAATTGGGTCACCGGTGAAGATGGTGAGAAAAAATTAATTGGTAGTAAGAAAGAATATGACTCCCAAAACGAGTATGACACACGGCAATTCATACTCAATCGTATATTAGAAGGAGAAAACGCATACAAGAAGCATTTACAAGAGCGTTCTAAGCAAATATACCCAGACGGGCCAATACCATCTAGTTGGGCTTGGCCTAGTCCTGAAAAACCATATACTGGTTCTGATGCAAAACTGAGAGAATGGCTAGAAGATGAAAGCACTACAGATGACGACAAAAAGAAGTTATTTAATTTAATGGATAAGTACTCAAAAGTTGAATCCACCGGTCTAAATAGAAATAATATAAGTATGGGAACACTAATGCCTCCTGAGTATCAAAACTTATCTATTAAACAATTACAAGAGAAAGCGAAGAAACTCTTCACTGGTAAGGATTTCTTAATTTCTCCAGGGGAGACTGTGTCCGGTGATAATTTCCTCAAACCAATAATGGAGCCACAAGCCGAGGTTATTGGATTCAACGATTGGAAACTTGGTGAGTTAATAGACCATGACGAGTTGAAAATGAAGAATTACACACTACCTGCTTTGATTGAACAATATGAAGGAAGAACTGGGAATAAACTTGACGAGAACGGGAGTTTCAGCGCAGAAGACATAATGAGACTTATATACGCAGATAAAGAACAGAAAGACTATGGTAATGATACATGGCCTTCATGGTGGACTCCTCAACATAACGAGAGCATGCATAAAGAGAAGTTCATCCACGGGAAGTACGCTTTCACTGATAGTAACAGTCCTCGACGGTGTCAACATCCATCTTGCGGTGCAGGTACAGAAGATGGGGAGCCGAAACTGGCTACTTATACACGTGATAACATAGGCGGAAAATATAACCAACATGGAGATTATTGTGATGACCATCATGAGCAAGAACAACATTCGAGGATTAGCAAAAAAACAAGTTCTCTTGGTGATAAAAAAGTGTTCGGGGGGAGAGAGATGTTGAATGACATAATAAGTGCCTCTAGTTTAGATGTAGAAGAATTAGAAGCAGCCTTTAGAGGAGAGGAAATGGACCCCGACAGGTCTACTTTCACTGGACTCAGTCAGTTGTCAAGGCTGGGTTTAATGTTCTTAGGGTTTCATAAGATAAAGGGAACTAATGGAAACTCTGACCATTTCATGCCTTTCTTTGAAGGTCCTAAGGGCAGGGTTGGTACTGCTGCTGATTTTGGTTTGGGGCACGAAACTTCTAGAGAGGGGAACTCAGGAATAAGAGCGACTTCCTTAGATGACAAAGAGTTTTGGCAGGCTAAAGATGGTAGAGGGAAGGCATTCTTTGATAGTCACGGTTGGGACCATTTCAACACGGCGAACTCATTGCCCATGATTAGGCTTAGTGGTATCAATGAGAAGATAAACAGTAAGGGCGTTGAAGACCCATATAGAAATCAATGGTCGACGCCAAAACAAAAAAGTGTATGTCCTGAGTGTCTTGCTGGAATACCAAAGAGGGTAGAAGACACTGAGTCAAAGGAAGCGAAAATATACCAAGACGAGCACCGTGATGGGCAGTTCCCCCAAATCATACCTAATTGCCCGTCATGTGGTCGTGAGCATGGGTTTTTCGAGGTAAACAAACGAGGCAAGATGAAATACAACACAGACATCCCTACAGCAGACCACGTCCCTCTGAGGTCATTATTGTATGAAAGCAACCATGCAGGAGAGACAATACCAACTAACCACCAAGTAGAAAAAGCGGCTAGAGACAGATTGATTGAGAGAATGAAGGCTGTGCAAAATGGTTTACCTGACCCTTACATAGAAGGGCAAGATGAACCTCTTTCAGAGTGGGTTAAGTTCTCCGGAAGACCGATACAAATGAAAGCAGGAGACCCTAATCCGGAAAATGGGACTAATGTCAGACCTAGTGCAATAATCAGCGCCCTCGAGCAATTATTAGCCAAGAGAGACTCAGACGGGATTATACTAAGTGGTAAAGACGGCAAACCTAAGTATGAAGCAAGTGACAGAAATCTTATCGAGAAAGCGAAAACAATATTGAATCCTAATTACAGACTTCCTAGATTACATACCGGTTTTGGTTCTGCTTTAGGGCATCACTCTAATATGAATAGGGATGCGTTTAGAGGAATACATAAGGTATATAGCGCTGATGAATTAGTAAAAAGCATAAACAAAGCATTGTTGAAGAGACGCAGCAACGTTCAGAAGTTATCAGAGAATATAGATAATGCATATAGAAGATTATCAAAGGGTAAGATTCAAACAGATAGAGATGTAGGCGGACAGTCTGAAATAGGAAACAGTGGTTTGATGCAATATGTGCTGTCTAAGGAAGGCAGAAAGGTACTTGCGAATGCAAAGAAGATAGTGGAGAAGTCTGGACTAGGTGATTTCCAAATAATGGGCGACGACAAAAGCACCAATGAAATAAGAGATGCTCAATTGATAATCAGAACACACGAGAATATAGACAAAATCAGAAATGATGCTAGAGCACACCAAGATATAAAGCGTTTTACGATATATTCCGATAGTAAGTCTATAGTTGGTAATTCAACGTCTAAATATTTCAAAAAAGACGAAACTATTAGTGCTATTAAAACCGCTAACGCTCAATATGCTACTAGTGTATTAAACGCAATGCGTCAGGGTGAAAGAGAAATGCCAGTGCCTATGAATGACAACATAGACGAAGAAACTAGAAAACAGTACGAGTCCAATGGTCGATTGACACACGGTATACGACCTCAATCTTATCATGAAATGATGGAACAACATGAAAATACCGCAAAAGAGGAATATAACAATTGGAGCAGAGACTACTTCTATCATGGTGCTGCTAACAAGGCTATAGACTCAGACGATGAAAGCGCTCGTGCTACATTCAATTCAAGAGTACCAGTCCCTGTACAATACGTACCAGGTGGCAATGATGCTGCTGCTAAGTCACTAGCCGCATATGAACCGGAAGAAAGTCAAGATTCTGAAATGCCAGTTGAGGATTCTTGATATTATTATTCTATTCAGTAATAATAATCATTATAATTTATTATCAAAGAAAAGGGTAAGAAAATCAAGAACACGGTCAATGTAAGAGCAGTAGGTATATGTGCTATGCCCAAGTCCGGAAGAATGGAAGATAATATGACTATGAGCGGAATACCTCCAATCCAACCTTCAGACACTAACGCAGACGAAATACGAGTTTTAGGTTTAATCACCTTCGTTTCTGTACTCGTAGGGGCAGCAATAGGAGTATTCGATGCTGGTTTGTGGTTAAAGCAAGATGGGGATGTCAGAACTAATTCCTTTACTTACGCCATGGCTGCTTTTACTTTACAGGGCATGTCTTTCGTTCTTTACAAGTTACTCATGCAACAATCCCTTGACCATAGAGCGACATTTGCTAGAATGGACAGGGAGAGAGGGCGTAAAATGCAAGGAATGCAGCAGGCTATGGCTAACAAGCAAATGGAAGTTGAGATGAGACTGCAAGAGGCTCAGTTCATGAGACAATTGGCAATGCTTGAATATAAGTCTGATAATGATATGTTGCACGGTGACGCAGATTTGCTTTTAGCAACAGACCCAAAACAAACACCACCTGCCCATAAAGCCGACAAAGGCAATAGTATGGATTTAGGAGGAACGTCCGCTATCAGTCAGAATAATAAACACTCAGTACGTGACGGAAGCGGGAAGTTCGCCAAGAAGGGTTGAATATGGGATGGCTTTTTCATACTCCAAGTGATGATGCAACTGAAGCGACATTGAAGGCTTTGCATTGGCAAAACACCCTAGATAATTACTACGAGCGTGGTTGGGGATGGGCTCGTACTCTACTATTTACTAGCGCTGCAGTATTTCTTACTTCTTGGGCTGAAATGACATTCGACCTAAGTATTTGGGACAGAACTGTAGATTGGTTTGTTGAATGGGCTCAAGACAAAATAGACTCAATTAGTGGGTGATGATGTGAATGGTAGGCGTTACGGGCTCAATAATGATGGGAGCCATTGTGTATGGCAAGGAGTTATACAATTTTCTGAAGCCACGAAGAGTCGGAGTATACGGTCCGAGCATGGTAGGGAAAACTACCCTAGACAGATTCATGACCACTCCAGGGGAAATGGAAGATATAGAGGAACGCACAAATCACGACGCTCGCCTCATAGGAGGAGGGCACGTTCTACCGAAGGCCACACGGAAAAGAGTGAGATGGCACGGGGAAAAGAGAATAGTTCACTCTGCGGATGTGGGAGGGCAACAACGTTTTTGGAACCTGTGGATAGAAGACATGGTGGAAAGACAAGTAGAAATTGTAGTTTTCATGGTAGACCAACGAGGGAGAGTTGGGAACAGCGGAGATATAATCGACGCAGTGGGAGGTTTGGAGTTTCTCGTAGATGCCTTAATCGCTCGAGATTGGAAATATCGAAGCATCAAAACATGGTGGAAGGGGAGGAAGTACACACCCACTCAGATATGGGTAGTGGCAAACAAAGCCGATTTGTGGTGGGACGACAAAGCAAACATTCTTTGGCAATCAAAAAGATTGAGAGAACACCCTATTTTCGACCCTTATCGTCCTTCTATGGTGAAACTCCAAAAAGCAGGCATACCCTGCAGAGTATCAATGATGGCTACCAAGATAGGTTGGAACGTCGAGCAGAGCATGCTAGAAATGCTAAGTTGGTGATATTAAAATGATGAATAGATTTAATCCCTTAACAATGAATAGTAGTCAACAACCCTTGGCTAGCCAAACAAGTCAAGAAATGCGTAGAGTAGCCGCTAACTCACAAGTACCGTTAGCGCAATTACAAGGTCTCGCACAAGCACAGACATATATGCAAGACGCTGCTTTGCAAAGAAGTATAGAAATACCCAAAGTTAATTTCTACCCTTCAAATCACGGCAACCCTAAAAAGGCAAGAAGGGCTGATATTAGACAGGCTTACAAATTACTGTCTCCTACAAAGAGAAGCGTTTTTGACCCTCGTAGATATTGGTTTGGGGGTAAATATCAATTTGTTGGGGATTCTACTAGATGTTGTATAGAAGGGTGTGATGTAGATGAATTAATTCGTGCGGCAGGTAATGTCTATGATATGATTAAAGATGAAGATACCGGAGAATCTCTTTGGGATTTATACTTCAAAGACCCAGTCACTGGTGAGGCTAGGGCTTTCCAAGCGCGTGAGAGAGTGACTGGTGGCAGAATACTACGAGCGACTTATTGCCCTGAGCATTTACATCTTTATCATTTATTGACTAAATGGGAACGTGCTGAACAAGAAGAGGAAGGTGCTAGCACTTCTAGTCTCAAAAGCCGCCTTAACAAAGGAGTTTCGATGGTTACAGTACCTGTGACCTCACTCGCTATGAGAGACAACACTCCACCTCAATTAAACGCATACCAGCCATTCTTCGATATGATAAAGAAAGATAACATCCCAGTAGTCCGTTTGAAGAATGCATTAGGCGAAAACGAGCAAACAATAGTTATCTTCGATATGAGGCAATTTCAAGGAGGCATGAATGGTAGAGTAATAACTGATGCTAATATTAGTGCTCCGCCATTAAACATGGACTTACCGATACCCGCAGCAACTATGGGTCTCTCGGAACTGTTAAGCCAAACAGCCCCTCCCCCTTTAGTAGTAGAGAGTGAGGAGTTGACCTAATGACATTCGGATTTAACCAACAACCTACTCCGACTAATGCCTTATCTCTAGGCTTACCAAATAGTCAACAATCTATGCCGATGAATAATATGTATCAACAACAACAGTATCAGCAAGGGTTCCAGCAAATGGGAACAGGTATGATGGGTGCGATGGGTTTACAACAACCTACTGAATTAGCACCTCCTAGTGATTTAGAAGTTATGGCTGCTTTAATACAAACTAGCGTTCCTATGGATAGATGGATTGCTGGTCCTAATATGCAGGTGTTAGTTTCTCTTTTGTACAAAATTAGTGCTCTCGCTACTGTTGACGTCTTGAAGAATGTCACTATTGCGGAAACTGAGGACGGTAATCTAGCATTTGATTTCAGTGGTTTTGAGAACGCCCCCACTGCTGATAGTGTGACTATGGAAGCGAATCAATTACAAAATGCTGCTACTATGACTAGAGACCAAGCCATGCAACAACAACAGGCAATATTAAACACAGTCCAGCAGAACCTAATGAGTGGTGCTTTGAATGCAGCAATGGCTAATCCAGGTATGATGGAAAGTGTTGGTACTGGTGTAGGTAGTCTGTTCAGAGGCGCTTTGGGAATGAGGACTTGATAATATGGTAATGGGACCTGTAAACGATTTGGTGTTTGGACTTCACGACATGACAATGGTGAAGAAGTCATCAGTAGTAGATATGATAATGGTACAAGTAATCAGTCTTGCTTTAGGAGCATTTCTCTTAATCGCTTTCTCTGCTTACGAAATGGACCAAAACGAGTTGATGTATTCAATGGCTTTCCTCTTCAGTTCCACTTTTCTCACTGGTATAGTTTACCGACGACTCGGGGACACCGGCTGACCATTTACCCATTGGACATTCACTGTTTGTCAGTTTAGTCTTGTACTGCAAGAAACACCCACATAGATTGCATTTAGTACCTTTTTTATGTTCACAATCTCCACAGATAGATAGCCTTCTATCTTGTTCTTCTTTACTTACGTGATTCATTGTTAGTATGTCTTTCATGGCTCGATTAATGTCATCAATGGTATCTCTATTCATAGGCACACCTAGCACCTTTCTCGCTCGCCCCAAACGAAAGGGCTTAGAGTGCCCACCCTGTCTCATAACATGTGAGCGGTCGCGTTACACGTCAATCTTGCGCTTTTTGTCAGCACGGTGACAGAGATAGTTTAGAGGAAGGTCTACAATCAGGTAGCATTATTCCTAAGCAGTTAGACAAAGACCTAGGGTGGAGGGAAGGTACCGCTGACAGACACTTCCGTAACCACATGGGTGAGTACCACATGGGCTCGAATAGTGAATGTGTAGTTTGCACTCATCCAGAGAGAGCGGAGGTTGAAGAGGCATATTTCTCAGGTGGTATGAACACGGAATCGATAGCAGACATTATACAATGTAGTGAGTCTACAGTTTACCACCATCTAAAACATCATCTCAAGCCACTAGTGCAGAAAAGCGCTGCTAATATTATCTCTATAAAAGCAGGTAAAGAAATAGACATGATGCGTAATAATTTAGAAAGGTTGAACGGTGAATTAGATGTATTCCTTGACGACGCTGATAGGAATGACCCTGCTTATGTCAAGAATATAGTCAGTCTCCATAAGGAAGTGAGAGATACTCTAACCACTATGGTTAGGTTTCAAACAGAGACTATGGGGGTCAACAATCAGAATATACAAGCAGATACTGTCAACATTCTCAAAGTCGAACTTGCTAAAGAGTCACCTGAAGTATGGGCTCGTATTCGCTCTAGATTATTAGAGGAAGAGGAGGATGTAGTAGATGTCCAATGACAGGGTACCCACACCCAAGTTTTGGCCAGTGCCGGTGCACAAACTGATGTGTAAAGATGTACGGCTTTCAGGTATGCTTTCAGAAGACCGCCCCATCCACAGGAAGGAGATGAGACTATTCCTCTCTTTACTACATGAATTAGTAGATAGATGGTATGAGGCAGTAGGTCCTATGAACAACGATATATCAGCATTGAGAAGTTACCACATAGAACTCATCCATGACTTAGGCGACTGCTTTAATCAACTAATAGAAGACGATACTGAGGATGTACTTGAAAACCGGCAGCACTTCGCAATGGTATTCGATGCGGTGGGCGACATGTTAATTTCTTTCTCTAGTGTGTTCGCAGGTCCACATGAATTAATTTCTTTTTACTCTAGAGTTCTAAGTCGTTTAGAAAAAACTGCGATTGTAATACCGGAGGGAAAACATGGCTGGTGAAGGCAATAGAGGCAGTTCATCGGGTATGAGGTTCAACCCTCGTGAAGGCCCTGAGTTTATGGAAGAAGACCGTAATCTAGGTAGAGACGATGCAGAGAGCAGACAACTCCTAGATGAGAAGAAAAGAAAAGAGAAAGAAGACCGCCAAAAAAAATTGGTTGGTTTGCAGCACCTCTCTGTGAAGGTAGTAGGGAAAAAGAGACCACAAGGTGATGACCAAAGGAACGATGAGAGACTATCAGAAATGACAGGACCTGCAAGCAGCACCGGTTATCCTTTGGATGTAGCGACCGGTGCTAAGACTGGTAGTGGTTCAGCAATGGGCGGCAATCCTACTAATATCATGACTGGTCATCCTATAGAAATAGACTTGGACGCTATTCTCAAGAAGAAGAAGTCGTCAGGTAAGAAACGTAAGAAATCAGATAATATCAAGTCAATCAAGACTCGACAGAGAGGTAAGGAAACTAGGAGAAGAAGGGCTAAGATGGGCGATACTGCTCTCAGCCGTACTTACAAAGGTGGAGGAGTAAGAGGTTTCCGTGACACTGAAGGTTATACTCAAACTCGTGCCACTATTGCTCAAAGAACTGAAGGGTCTGGTGGTAAGAATGCAGTCCGTAGAGGTCACGGTGGTAGAGGTAAAGGTTGGAGACACTCGACTAGTGGTAAAGGTACTAAGAGAGAGGCTACTCCTGACCCACGAAAAGTGCAAGCCAATGTTGAAACTAGTCAAATGGCTAGACAAATCCCGACTCACACCAGTGGTTATCAATTACCATCTGCACAAGCATATGAGAACGTCATGAAACCAGCACCAAAAGGGGCACCGATTGACCACCCTCAAAACACAGCGGCTTATTTTACACCTAAGAAGAGTAGTCAAGTCAGTAGACCTGGAGTGGCACGAACAGTAGGAGGCCAGCAAATAGAATCGCCTGGTGGTCCGACTGACGGCATGACTGGTTTCCAAACAGCGTCTCTCTTGACATCATTTGAGAGGCTGTTAGAATATGAGGGGATTATATCGAAAGCGAAAATTAGCAGTGCTGACATTACAGAGTTTAGATTCTTAGTGAGAGAACTGAAAAAATTACTGCGTTCTGGAGCATTGAAGAAGGCAGGGTTTGAAGATGCCGAACATGATGACGGGCGACCAAGCGCTAACGCGCACAGGAAAACGACTAGTCATCCCACCGGAGCCACAGAAGTAGACCCTGATGACGACCCCCGATATTGGGGAGCCCATCCACTAGGTCTTTTGTTGCCTCGGAGGGGACACATGTGATAGGCATAAGAATACTCAAGGGTGGCGGAGTCCTACTACAAGGAGACCATGCGCGAGAAGCCGGAGGTATGCATCGTGCTCTGTCTCCAGGTGAAATGGCTCAGTTTTTCCCCAATGGAGAAAACCCGTTTCACATCAATCCAACCACAATGAAAAGATTTGACGAAGACCCTAACTATGATAGTAGAGACATACTCAAAGCAGTAGTGGAAGACAGCGCATATGCTTTAGAAAAAGCCATGCATCCTGCAGCGCAAAATCCCACCGAACTACGCAGGAGGTTAAGGGAGATGATAAACAAATCCCTACAATTATTCAATAGCAGGCAGACAAACGACGCTAATAAATATCCTGAGCAAGCATACTTAGATGTGAATAACGAGAAATCACTACATCCTGAGTTCCAAGGTCATGCTTACGCTCCTAGATTTCAAGAGAAAATTAGCAAACTCAAACCCGAACAGATAAGAATACGTAACAAGAAGAACCAACTTATCATGTATAACACTAGTCAACAAGACCATGCACAACATGGTCATATGTCAGAAAGTGGCTTTTTTGGTGCTTTGCCTGTCTTCCTAAAAATGTTCACCGACCAATATGGTGTCGAGCCAATGCACACTCTAGCAAACGGCGACTACATCAAGCCGGAGAGTATGGTAGTTCACACTGACCCTAAAACAGGGCAGAGGTCTAACCCATGGAAATATCACTACAATAACCAAAGTGTGATGGATGCGGCAGATAGAGGTTCACGGCATAGTAGAGCAGATGGTACACCACATCATTTGAGAAGTGTCATGGGTAGTTTACACCCTGCTTGGTTTCAACCTTCACATGATACTGATTATGCTAGTGCTAAAACAAGACTGGCTTACTCTCAATCTATATTATCGAGAAATGGTAAGGGCTCCCCTGTCAGTGAGGCAGACGTGCTTAATTTCGCTCGTTCTAATTTAATGCAGACTATTCACGACTCTGCTTTGGGAAGGAGGTCTACTCGTAGTGAAACGAGAAGTAAGAAACTCATAGATGACATGAGAGAGGTTATAGGGTTAAATCGTCGAGGCTCGGGAGTAATAAATAGCAATGAGCAAAAACAACTAGAAGATTACGTTAGAGTCAACGCCTCTAATATCAACGTTGGTAGGTATCTAGGTCAAGGTGGTATAGGTGCTCGAAATCACAACAATGCAAAAAGCACTTTACAAGAGGCTCTTATGCTTACTATGATGATTGCGAATGACCCGAAATACGAAAGGATGTTACAGAGAAAAAGAGGAGCAGATGACGGCTTTTCAATAGGGAAAGTCTTACAAAATAAGTTTATGCAATCTCATGCTCATAACACTGATTATGTAGATAGTAGTCATTTTCAATTCTTCGAGCCTGGCGATGTACCAAAACCAGTAGTCTCTTTAGACCCTAATGGTACTCTCCCTGACGGTCGTGCGATGCGCTCTGCAAGAATCCCTACAGGAGAGTTTGCTGTGTCTGATGCTCCGAGTGGTCCAGGCCAAAGGGTAACAGGCAATTTGGGATACACTCAGCCACTACCCCCTCAATTGCCACCTAGAGACCCGACTTTCGACCCTGGAGAGTTCAAGACATCGTCTGATACATTGACGGACTTGATGGAGCATTTACAATCTGCAGATGCTAGAATGGACTCACTGATTATCAAATCACTACCGTCACGTAGAAGGTTTTCTTTAGATGATGATACCGATTGTGTTATTTTATGCAAGTCTTTTTCGTTAGAAACTAGGGATTTACACTTGATAGAACAAAGTCTAGGTGATTGGACTCTTATAGCGGAACGCTTGAAAGTAGAGCCTCGTGTGGTTAAAGCGGTTAAAGTGGCCTTGAGGTGGTAATATAGGTTTCTTGCACGAATGGGATGACTTGATTAACAAGAGAAAACTTCGAGTCAGCGGTCTTAATCCAAACAAACCACCAACTTTCCATAGTCAACCTGCCTTCACTCCAAGTGGCGCTTTCAGTAGATTGACCGGTGGTGGAGTTAGACCTGCTGGGCAATTCGGTGCTGATAATTCACTCGAGTACCCTCATGATATTCATGTAGGAGACCCGACCAAAAACCCTGGTTTCTACCAACGGACAAAAGACTACGCAAGAATGTCGAGTATGTGGAGAGACCAACAAAATAGTTTACGGCAGATGGTGGCACAAGACCCTAATGTCAAACTACCAGCAGGGTTTGGAGGGAAGCAAAACCCTGGATTCGCTAGAGATTACATCCATAGAGGACCGGCATATGAAGGATTGAAGGGACACAGAGCAGCAGAACAATACATTGTTTACACCAACGACGGCCCCGAACTGGTAGGGGATGTAGGTCAGAAAAGCCCATTCCTCAATCGACTCGGAAACTTTGTGAATGGTCTTCTTTCTTTCATACCAGGCTTACGAGACCCTCAATATAGAAATCAACTCAAAAGAATAGATGAAATGCAAAAAGATGCTATTAGGACATTAAAATATCATGCGCGTGGTAAGTTAATGAATCCCAGCCGTGAGATGTCAGACGATGACAAAAGAGTAGTTAATCGCTTTCTTGAAATGTATTATGTTGGAGAGGGTATGAATGTCAATGTGGCTAAGCGTGCTGCTGCCATGATGACACAACTGCAGAGTACAGTACCTGAAGAGGTTGATAAGCATATGAATGAAGCCATTAAAGACGGAGTGACAGAGCCTAAACAAATACTCAACTACATCAAAAGAAACGTGAGCGTAACAAATGAACTCGGAGAAATTGACTTCGAGGACCCTGAAACTAAGGAGGGAGTAGATGTGCCTGACGAAGGTTCAAAGTTGTCTTACATGTTACCCGAAGTCAACCACAAGTCAGGCGGTAAAAAGTACAAACCGGAAGATTGTGAGTTTGGTAAAAAGTTCTTAGGAGGGCAGCATCTACAGGGTGTAGCATCAAAGGGAGGTAAGATGCTCAACCTACTACCGACTCATTACAAGGTTCTACGAAACGCTTTGGAGGCTGCAAAGAGGGACGTGCACGGGAACGCGAACTCTCACATAAAAGGGCAACTACCTACTAATCCGGACCAAAGCGCGTTTGATTTCATACTCAATAATCCTGCATTTAACTCAACGTTAAACGACGCAACTGCGAGTGCAAAACATCGCATCCAGAGTGCCATTAAGAATCTTAAAAGCAAAGGAGATGTTGAGCGTATCAACCCTATGCTTGGTTACATGCTAGGAAATCCTGAACATATCCAAAATACTGTCACAGCCCAAGGAGGTTTAGACCGTTACGACTCTACTCAACCACATACTTTTTTCACCCCCGAACCTAACCAACTAGTACAACCTAACCCTGCTGATAATATAGATGTAAATAGTGATGACGAATTAGCGCTTTCAGAATTAGAACCTATAGACTTAGCATGGAGTATTCTCAAGGGGGCATGAAATTGCCCAACCCTAATATCTCTTCAGAAGTCATAGAACAAATAGATTGGGAAATGGCTAAGAAAGATTTCAAGTTTTTCTTTGAACAGATTCTAGGGTGGCAATTAGCAGACCACCATGCAAAATGGTTTCATAACTTGAATACTCATAAGAGATACTGTGTTAAGGCTTCAAGAGACCATGGTAAATCTACTTTGTTTTTAGGTTATTTGTTATGGAAGGTTATATTCACTCCCAAACTTGACACTATGATATTCAGTCACAGCCTAGACCAATCAATACGACACATGAGAGGGCTCAATGATTTGATTGATGGTTCTCCCATGTTGGCTAAGATGAAAGACAAGGACGCTTGGTCTAAGACATTCTTCGGGTTCACCAACGGTTCTCGAATCAATGCTAAGTCTGTAGGGGGCGGTGTTCGTGGTGCTCACCCTGACCTCATACTTTGTGACGATATTTTGTGGGGCACTACTGAAACTGAACTTGCTAGAGTAGCCTCTTGGTTCTATGAGGTGTTAATGCCTACTTTACATCACACTTCTCAATTATGTATAGTTGGCACACCTTTCACTCCTACTGACCTTTACACAGAACTAGAAGCCAGGGATGGTTATCTTGTAGAGACTTACCCCGCAATTAATGAAAAAGGTGAACCTCTTTGGCCTTGGAGATGGTCTTTAGAGGCTTTAGATTTAAGACGACAAGATATGCCAGCCATAGCATTCACTCGAGAATATCTGTGCGAGCCAATGGATGATATGTCTAGCCTGTTCCCCTCAGCCATAGTCACCGCTTGTAAAGACCCATATCTCCATCTTATGGATAGGCGAGACCCAAATGACGATAGTCAGTATTTCATTGGCTGGGACCCTGCAATATCTTCTGACCGTTCAGCAGATTATACTGTGATGATGGTTTTACGTAGACCTCCGGAAGATGCTAATTTGCTTGAAGTGGTGCATGTAGTGCGGCGCAAAGGTATGGATTTCAGAACTCAAATTATAGAGATTCAACGACTGAATAACAAGTTCCGCCCCGAAGTCATAGAATTAGAGGCTAATCACTTCCAACGTGTGTTTGCTACTGAACTGAGAGCAGATACTGATTTACCAATCAAGACTTTCATCAGTACAAAGCAGCGACGAGAAAGTTTGCTCATGGCATTGGTTCTCCGTTTCGAGAGAGAACAAGTTCGATTACCTTGGGCTGATGAGAGAGCCCGTGAAGTAATAAGGCATCTAGAGCACGAACTAATCATGTTCGGTATGAGCAAGACTGGTAAACTAGACAGTATTGCTAGACATGACGATTTAGCCATAGCATTAGCGTTAGGTAACTGGGCTACCACAGAGTTCCGTGAGAGAATAATTGACTTAGATACATTGATGGCGGGGTTGATAGATTGAATTGGAGTAGTAGATTAATTGGTGACGATTTTGATGCGAATACTGACGAGCCTGACGCTGATAAGGCTTGGGTCATCAAACAACTCATGCAGCACCCTGTGTTGAAGAATAGTGTTGGTGTAGTAGCATTTGGGGACAATTCAAAATCACCTACAGGTGGAGGGGGGAAATTGACTCAAGGCTCATCTGCTGCATCTGAACAAGAGACTCCCCAAGAGAAGAACGAAAAAAAGAAACTAGTTGAGGAGATAAGTCAAGAGAATATGAAACTATCCTCAGACATAGGTTGGTTTGAAGATTCTTTTGGTAAATCAGCATCTGCTCTAGTTAAGGATTTAAGGCTGAAAAGAAGAGTGCATAAACAGTATAGTAAAGACATAGACGATGCTATACAAGCCATACGCATGGCTAAGAGTAATGAGATACAAAGAGGTCTGTCTAGCATTACTTGGAGTGGAGATTACTTAGACGCTATCAAAGGAATGAACTTGAATGATAAAGACCTCAAAGCATTACTCAAACATGGAGAAAAAAGGCAATTCTCTTTAGTTCAAGCATGCAATCAATGGCAAGATGCTAACGGAGTACTCACTAAGTTATCTCAAATAGACGGAGATTTTGACGACACCCAACTGTCTCTTTGGGCAGATGCTACTAAGATGAAAAAAGACGCTAGGCAAATGTGGAGACATAATCTGCATCGTTCATCTAAACTAAACAAAGCAGAGCAAGTCTCGCTTTCATCAGCAAGTAACCTATTAGATTATCATGGCCCGATGGATAGCAGAACAATGCATACTTACATGACAAGTAACGATGGTAGAAGTGCTGGCTTGCCATCAGTGCAACAACTCGGCGCTTTATTGAAAACATACGGTCCGGATTATGATATATTCAAACAAGGTAATGTTTGGGAAAGACAGAGCACCCAATCTCCTTTGATGGTCAAAGACCCTTGGGCTTACGCTGCAGGGTTTCTAGATGCTGATGGCTATATCACTATTAGTAAGAAAGGTGAACCTAGAGCCGGTTTCGTAGCAACAGGTGATAGAGGTAGGGTGCATTGTGAAAATCTCTATGAGATGATAGGGGCAGGTGTGTTATCACTCGACTTAAAAGTGCATAAGAGTAGTAAAAGAAGTCAACACAGATTACAGTTCTATAGCAAAAGTGATATTACCCAGTTACTCAAAGGCACTCTCCCTCATCTCAGACTCAAGAAAAACCAAGCACGGCATGTGATGGAACTTCTATCTCATAGAGGTAAGGATGGAGACTTAATCACCAAGAGACGTACTGAATTATATCGACTGGTCAAATGGGAAAATTGGAAAGATGTTCAAGCAGAAGAACTGCTTAATGAGTGGAACGTTGATGAACAAGAGGTCTCCTCATGGGACACAGTGGACCCTGACATGATAGGCTCTGAGGTGATTTGATGGCTGACGACAAAGGACCAGTTGCTAGATTTCTCGAAACAATAACATCAGGTTTCCGACGTAAAAGTACTCCTGAGCCAATACTGCCACTTTGGAAGGCTGGTATACAAGAACCGGTCCTTGTACAAGGTGTCAGTATACCTGCATTATATGCTACCGTGCAAGAGAGCATAATACTCCGAACTACCATCAATACATTAACACAAGAGATATTCAGGAGAGGTCATTATTGGAAAAAGAAGTATCATTTCAAATGTGTAAAGTGTGAAGAAGAGTATCAGCATGAAGTTAAAGAGTGCAAGATGTGTGGTAGCACCGAGTTCAAAAAACCAGACGTAGACCAAATTATGTACCCTCGTTGGTTTGTCAAACAACGCAATGGGATGGACCAGTCTTTTACTGACGTGATGAGAGAGGTAGAGTTTGACCTAAACATAGTTGACGACGCCTTCATAGTTTTATTGAAAGAATACTACATTAACCCAGACAGTAATAAAATCCAATTCTTCAGAGTTAAAGAAATGGTGCGTGGAGACCCTACTTTCATGCGTATAGTTGCCGATAAGAGAGGAGTGAGAGGAGGTAGATATCTAGTATGTCCTGTACACAGAGACAAGACTCATCCTTTCGGCGGAGATGATAAGAAATGCGAAATATGCAATTTAGAATTACAAGATGTTCATTTCATCAATACTGCCGGTTCAGGCAAAACTCAATATTACGTAGAGGGGGAAGTTGTTCACGTTTCCAAGTTCCAACCATCTAAACTCTATGGGAGAAGTCCAGTGGCTACAATGTGGCGACAGGCTATGACATTATCTGCAATGGACAATTACATGTACTTAGCATACCAAAAGAGGAGAATACCTCGTGGTGTGTTAGCAATCACAACAGATAACATTCAATCTACGGCTTCCTTTTGGAAAGGCGCTGAAGAGAAAATGGAACGCGACCCTAACTACATCCCTAAAGTTGGGATAGAATCAGCCACTGGTAGAGGACGAGTAGAGTTCGTTCGATTCATGGACACTTTAGATGAGATGCAGTATGGTCCAGTGAGAGACGAATTGCGTATGCGTATTGCGGCTTTCTATGGTGTTTCTAATATATTCATGATGGATAGTGGTAAGGGCGGTGGACTCAATAATGAAGGCATGCAAATCTTAGTTACTAATAGGGCTGTAGAGTTTGGGCAGAAACTCTATGGGCGTGATATATTCCCTAGAATGTTTGAAGAAATGGGTGTTACTGATTGGGAAATGACACTATATCCGAATGAAGAAGAAGACGATGTTACTCGTCTACGACGAGATGAGATGGAAGTCAACATCGCTCAAAGAATGGCTCAACTCGGTTTCCAGCCTGAACTTACTGAAGACGCAGGCCGTGACATACGTTTCCACTATAAACAACCTGAGCCGCAGCAGCAAATGGGCGCGGCTCCACCAGGTGGCGCTCCTCAACAAGCCCCTCCAGGCGGGGCTGCCCCTCCACAACCTCCTATGCCTCCCCCAGGTGGGGCAATGCCTCCAGGTGGGGCAATGCCTCCAGGTGGCCAAACTATGATGCCACCCCGTAGAGGCATGGCGCAAGGTCAACAGCAGCAGCAACAACAACAACAATCTGGTGGTCAAGCAATGATACCTGGTGCTGATAGAGCCATGAGGTCACAGACAGTTAGTGGACAACCTCCTAGAATGCGCTCAAGAGGAAATGAAATAATGACTATGGAAAAAGCAGCAGGGTTGGGAGAGAGTGGAGGTCTAAGAGATAATGGACCTGCACCTGTGAGTTCTGAGACTCAGCAATCAGGCGCACCTAAGAGCAAAAAGAATCAACGAGGTGCTAAGAAAAGCCCTCTTGAACAAGCATTAGATGCAGTGCAAGATGCACAAGAAACTGCTACAAGCCCTCTTAATAATCAGAAAGATTCAAACTTGCCTGGATAAGAATGTTAAAGTGGAGATAGGGGGTGCCATAGCCGATGTCGGACACGATACTCAAACTAGACCCCATGGTCAGAAAACTAGAAACTAGTATTTCTGAGTTCAAAAACGCACTAGAAAGCAATGATTTGGTGGCTGCTCAGCAGTTCCTTAGGTCTATCGCTCAGACTAGTGATTATCTTGCATCAGACGTGACTGCTATATACAAGTCAGAAGTAGACGGAAACAGAGCAGTTGGAGTCAATGATATATTCGCAGGTGGAGCCCCAGTTATGGAGTTCAAGGACCAAGGTGCCATCATCAAGGGAGATAGACCTCTCGGTTATATCGGACCTGATGGAATCTCTTCTAATTGGAAACCACAGCAAGGATTCGGTCAGAGGGTTGATTAATGACAAATGATGTCAGTGACTTAGTAGATGCTCTCATCACTAAGATGGAGCGCATGGATGGCGATATAGGCTCTCTAAAACAACAAAATCAAGAACTACGTAAGATGGTGTCTAGTCCCGATTATCTATTACAGAAGTCCGGATTTGTGAAGTTCGGAACACCTGCTAGCGAAGATGTATGGGGAGACCCACTTAGGGGTGATAGGAACGATGTAATTGAGAAGGCCGCTATTGCTATAGATGGAGTGATGGTAAATAACATGCCTGACTCTAACGCTGAGTGGCACGAAATGAACTGGGACCAAATCCACGCTATGGCTAACGAGGCCGCACAAGTAGAAGGGAGGCCTGTTGACCAATGAAACCAATGAAAGTAAATGTAGGGGAGTTCGCTCCTGACGTAGACGAATTGATAGAGAAAGCAAATAGTATGGATGAGATGCTAACGAAAGTTGCATCTCTTAGAGATGACTCTCAATTAAGAAATATTACAGGAGTTGAGGAAGCACCCATGAATCATTATTGGACTAATCAATATCAACCTGAGGAAAGTGTTGAGACTATGCAGAGACAGAACCCCTCTGTTGAAAGTGTCAATCTCATAAATGCTAATCCTCATCAGACTGGCTCATCCCTTGCCTCTCATGAGAATACTGCAGGGGGAATTATGAAAGGGTCTAAACCCGATTTCTTAGATGCTGATGGTGACGGTGACAAAAAAGAACCTATGAAGAATGCTCTCAAAGGTAAGAAAGTAGGTATTAAGAAAGCAGGGCCAATGCCAGGTGGTAAAGCACCACCAATGGGCGGTGAAGGCGCTGATGCACTTGCTGCTCTAATGGGTGGCGGCGAAGCCCCACCACCTGATATGGGTGGCGGTATGGGTGGCGGTATGGGTGGAGAAGTACCTAGTGACCCAGCAGGGATATCTGATATGCTTATGGAGTTAGGAAAGAAAGTCAAGGCTCTCGGTGGCGGTGGCGAAGATATGCCAATGCCTGACATGCCTATGGGCGGAGACGAAGGCGCAGGAGGACCACCTAACCTCCCAGGAATGTGATGAGGTGGTGGTTGTGTGCGTGAATCTCCCCAAGACTATTTTCTAAATACGAAGGCTAGATTTCAAGTATCTTTAGATGTAGATGATGCAGCAGAACTATATTTCGCTTGTCACAACTTAGTAAATCACAACTTAGATTTTGACTGGGATGACACTCTATCGAAAATGGAAGACTTGCTTAAAGAGCAGCAAGTAGTAGTAGAGCCTAAAGTCAAGTATGGCCAACCTAAGGCTCAATCAATTCCGTCAATGAATACTGATTTACTTGACGAGCCTAAAGAGCCTAAAGGGGTACCAATCAACACAGACCCTTTTAGACGACGTAGTGATTTACCTACTAGTACTGCTGAGCACCGGAGTAGGATACCTGATAACACACCTAGTGGTAGGTTTGGTGCTAAGCCAGCGTGCATCGGTAATGGTCCAAACTCTCCATACAATAAATTACTCAAGGGTTACGCCGCAGCACTAAGAGCAGGTCGTTATCCACTTGCTGATGAGAAGAACGTAGACGCTGTACGTGAACTACTAGCAGATAGAGCGAAAGCGGGTGATGACCCTACTTTACCTGACGAGTTCTCGTTACTCAATTTGTTTATAGAAAACTCAAGAGCACCCCTTCTTTACCAACATCTCAAAGATTACTATTACCCTTCCTCTGAGTTCTTTGTAGGGAAGGGTGACAAGTATCTAGATGACCACTCTGAAAACATCATGCAACGTTCATTACCTGAAGACATGAGAGGTAAAGATACTGTTAGGTTCGACCATCCTTCTAAAATAGAAGGCTACAAAGATTCTATCGGACATCTAAATCCTGACTTGATAGGGCAACTCCCTAAGCAAATGAGGTATAGGTTGTATGAACGCCGGTACAGTAAATGGTTGAGGGATTACAATGAGCGCTTTCCTGATTCTGAGTATAACGAAGAGCAAAAGAGAATGATGTTCGTTGACCACTGGGCTTTGGAACTAGACGGTATGAGTGAAACAGATGTATGGAACAACCTATATGGCACAGCAGGAAAAAGGATGCTAAATGGTTACCTATCGATTGCAACACGTGAAGATTACAACGAATTGAGGGATGTCAATAAGCAACACGGTAACCTCGCAATTGAGATGGGTTTGGAGGCTTTACCATTCGATGAGGCTGTTAATGCAGCACAAGCGTATTACCAACATTGTGCCGAATACCACCTAAGAGATTTTGACATACCATCAGATGAAGACGATACTATAGTTCAAGTGCCTAGGAAGTTTTTACCAGAGCATTCAAATGGTTTTGATTATCTAAGTAAACTCACAGACGATGATGGAAAGGACGTGTTGCATTTTGGTGATGAACACCCTGAAGATGGGTTTTGGGTAGGGTTCTCCGGTAAGGAATTAGGTCGCTTTATCAAACAGATGCGAATGGTCAATAAAGAATCAGCAGCGAACTTCTTCACTGGACCTGAGAATGTATCACACAATCACGTGCAACCAGTACTACTTTCTGCAGATGCTGAGATTTACAAGATGATGTTCCGACGTTTATTGAAAGAGGCTCATACGAAAAAATTACACACTAGAGAAAACCCTGAATATACACCTAGTAAGAAAGACCGCAAAACTGGTGAGAAAAGAGAGGCTAGTTTTGTTCCAAATGAAAGTGGTCTTTATCAATCTTTCAAATATGCTTATTCTAATAATTGGAACGATGATTTTGACATACCTGATTTTCCTATGGACTCTATAGAGGATGTTCGTAATGCTCTCGATAAAGCACTTGAGAGTAATGTGATAAGCCCTGTTCAGCATAGGAAAGCGATAGATTACGCTGATGCAGACTATGGGGGACATATGGCCGAGCCATTCACTTATGTGAGGAGGAGAGATTTCAACCACAAGGTTCTGAGTCCTTGGATAGACGCTCATGAGAGCATTCCTATGGATGAGGTAAACTCCGGCGATGGTGAGAAGTCGTTAATGACACGAATCAAAGGAGGCCTCAAGAAAATGCCACTATACCCTACTCATACTAGACATACTAGTAGAGGTGGTCTTGGTAAAGAGTCACAAGACACTATAGCCATCAACGCTCAAAGATACCCACATGAGTACAGAGCCTTAGAGTCTCAAAACTTTACAATGTCAGACAGACGTCCCATGAAGAAGCCAGGAGACAAGGGCTATAGAGAGTTCATAGCAGGTCTAGGGCAATTAGGGAAGGAAATTGAGATAGTCAAAAACCCTAACGAAGAATTGGGTATTGCTCAAATTAGAGGTCGTTCTGATTTACCGATATTGTCAGAATTGCTAGATACGGACTTTCCTGAAGAGGAGTTAAGTGAGGCTCAACTGCAAAGCAGCGACGAAGCCAGTATAAATCCTGATGCGAAAGAACGTGTTAGAGGAGATACTTTAGATGTTGACGATTTATTGAGAAACGCTATCATTAGGCACACTGGAAATCTACTTGATGAGGGAGAAATGCCACCGAGTCAACATGCTACAGACCTGCGCGGCTCTTTGAAAGCATTGAAGCGTGTTCAGTTAGAAGAGGAGTTAGCCAAAGGCTCTCTAGGTTACATAGTAGCAGACAAAGGAGTATATGCTGAAAACGCTCTAATGATTCCTGCTGAGTCAGCGGTGAGAATGTTGACTATGAAAGACGTTATGCCAATCAATAGAATGGTAGAGGGTGCTGAACTAGGAGGGGAATACGATAGATGGCGTAAGCAAATGAATATAGAATTAGGGGGAGAAGGCGGTAAGAAGTCTAAGATGCCTAAGAACAAAGGAGAGGTTGTTCAGTTAGTGAGGCACGGACAGTCTGCAAAGGGGATGGGGTTACAAGCGTGGATTATTAGTATGAGTAAAATGTTTTACTCAGGTAAAAGGCCTTCTCGACAATTCCACACACATCATCCAACACTCACAGCAATCATGCGACTCAATCACATGAAGAAGAATGGAGTCAAGTTCTTGGAGGATGGTTGTGGTATGCTATCATCTCAATCGGGCAAAGGTAACCTCTCAGCCTCTTATGCCCATAACCGAGTTGGCAGTCAAGGTGCTACTCACGACAGAACATTAGAACGAACTTTTATGATGAAGTTGAGAGCAAGTCTTTGGGGGTTAGGTGGCACTCTCCCTTTACATACAGATGGAGTGACAGTTCTCGAGGACCCCGAACCATTCTATGAAATGCTACAAAAAGCACTCAAGGATAGAACCGTGCCTGAGGAATATCTTAGGCACCCATCTAAGTTTTTTGAAGAAGGCATGCTACACAATATATTTGCTGCCATGACTGCTGCGAAAGGAAAGAATCGACCTATTGGTTCTGACACTCTAGGTTTTGAAGAACCTCAAAAAACTAAGGTAATGCCTCACTGGAGAGAAGCCATACAATCTAAATTGACTAATGTGCCTAAGAATTATTTCTATCCATTAATAGAAGTTGATGGCAAACACTATCTCGAACTTGAACCACATGGGCCTGACATAGGTCAGAGGAGTTTATTCACACCAAATAATTTACTTCATCCCTCTTCCACTAAAACTGCCCCTACACGGCAGCAATTAGAAATAAGCACTGGGAAGAATCCAACTCCTTTAGATACTGCTTTGTTTTTAGGGAGCGAGTCATTCTCACCAGTAATCCAAGGACAAACATCTCGCTTCATGAGTGACTCCATGCTCCAAGTACCTGAAAGGTGTGTTATTCAGCAAGATGGTAAACCTGTAGCAGTAGGTCCCCACCCTGCTGAGTTCGCTGCTCAGTGGGTAGACCATGTCATGCATTCACCATCAGCGCCCGAGTATCGAACACCTCAAGTCGAGGAAGCCGCAGAAGAGTTGTCTGAAAAAGCCAAACATAGAGCACATGGAGAATTAGGTAATGAGTATAAGTTGGAAGACGAGCCTGATATATACTACAGAACAGGTATAAGCCCAAGTAAGGTAATGCAGGTAATTAAAGACGAAGTCAATTTGTTCCAAGCACTACAACACTCATGGCCTATTATGCTAGCCGATTATTCTTTGAAGGCTGCTAAGGCAGATGAGTCTTATTCAGGTCTGTCTCTGAAAGACCAAATGTCAAAGTTCGAGGAGGAGAACCTTCGTGTCTCTCCTGAGTTACCAAAAGGGGGAAGAGAGTTATCGCGTAGACGTGCTATGATGTACAGACTTTTACAATCAGGATATCATTTCATGCAGGGAGATGAGCCGAAATCCCGCAATGAAATATTCATTAATGTAATAAAAGCAGTACAAGACTCAGGTGAAATTGATGATTGGCTGCCTAAATTATCTGACGCTGGTATAGATTACGACCCTGAATCAGGCAAGGGTGGTTTCAGAACTGACTATCATTCTAAATCTAAATACAGTAAATACTCAATATCTGATAGACGCTCGTTTGAGAATAGCACTTGGGATGGGGAGAAAATGGTTGAAGGTGAAGTTCACCCAATGAGAGCAGTCGCTAAAGAATCTAAAACAAGAGACATAGACGGACATGATTTACTATCTTACTATTTAGAGCCTGAAACAGGTCATGTAGAAATACTTAACATGCTGAAAAAGATGTACGGGCCTACTTATGTTGATGAACTTAACGACAAATTAGAAACTCTGAAAAACAGAGATTCTGAAACAGAACATAAAGAGTTAAACTCAGCAGGTCATCTTGAGAATCTGAATAGGGTTAACCATCACGAGAAAGATTTGAATCCATTGAGTTGGATGAAGCCTAATAATCCTGAAATCCAAAACGTGGGCTACAGACAAGATTCTAGTACCACTGCTAGGAAAATATCAGATTATGGTAAAGGTGCCCAACTCAGTATTCTTCTAGGGGATTACTTCAAAGCGAGAATGGGTAACTCAGTCAGTCAGAATGAGTTGTTCCACGAGTGGAGTTCTTTGTTCAATGCACCTCCTGGTTCTAGGAGCATAATGTCAATTATTGCTAGGGACTTATCCACTGCTAAAAATAGGAAGGGAGTGCTAGCATTTCCCGAACTTGCTAACACCTTATCAGGCTACAACGACTCTTTGCCTCTAAATGAAAAGTTTTCTATGTTTGCTAATTTTTTCCATTGTAGAGGGAGATGGGATAATATTCACGAGAAGATGGATATATCGCTAGTAGAGCCAGCATCCGTTCCAATAGGCAGTAGGGGAGATTTGTCTCGGTCAAAAATACCATGCACTCCTTTCAATAGAATAACACATCAGCACTTCGGTGTAGAGACAGAGGAAGAGAACCCAGTGGGTTCTATGTCAGGAGTGTCTACCCTACCAGCAGGAGAGCCGACGACAGCAGTCCACTTCCATCCCGAAATCATGAATAGAATGGCAGGCTCGACTATGGATGCTACGCCTAATGGTATAGATAACTTTGAAAGTGTGCAAGCAGGTCAGCAAAACGTGAGCGGTAGTGGCGAAATACTTCGGTCTTTCGATGTGCTGACTGATTTAGACTTGCTCTACAAAGATGATAAGGATGAGGGGAAGCCAGTTCCAGTTAAGGCAATGCACCGTATTTTCTCACTGGACGACTTAGAATGCTTCAAAGGGCTGTCAGGAGATTGGGTATTATCTTCATGGCCAACAGGTGAACGAGTAATGGTATCTAAGAAGGGTAGTAAGGTCACGGCATACAACACACATAAGGAAAATGTACCACTGCCGAGTAAGGTCAGAGAAGGGGTAAGGTCAGCACACAAAGCAGGTTTCTTAATCGATTGTTTGTGGGATGGGGAGATACTTCACATAGTAGACATCATAAAAGCAGGTGATGAAGACCTAGGGAATACTGAAACTAAAGATAGAGTTCGCCATCTAAGAGCCAATTTCTCAGCGACTGAGGAAGTGCTCATCCCTGCACCAATCAATACTAAGAGAGTAGACACTGAAGGTTTGGAAAGAGCAGTCAGCGACCTCATGAAAGAGAAAGGAGTGAAGCAAGTTATGTTGAGAGATGCCGATTCTACTTACATGAAAGGTGAGACAAGACACCCTAAATGGCTACTGATGACTAAAGAACACCAATTAGATGTGATTGTCCTAGAGACAGGAGGTGCTTGTTTGTTAGGTATTGGTCCTCTTTTGGAAGACCATGCTAAGCGTTTGGGCAATAGGTGTGTGAAATATGAAGGTGAACCTTACATGGATGTAGGTTCCTTAGTAAAAGAAGGGCTAGAACCTGGACAATGCATTACTGTCAAAACTTCAAACGTCACAGTAAAGGGGCGTGATAATCTGAAGGTGTTCACTTTACATGGCGTTAAATATATCAAAGATGCTGAGGCGAGTTCTACAGACAGTCTTCAAACTCTATCTATGTTGAGTGGTGAGAAAAACCAAGATGTTCCTCATAGTGTGAGAGTTAGTAAAGGGAGTGTCCATTTAGATTTTCCAGCAGGTCATGTCGTGTACGACACTGAACCATACGGTCATTCATTTATCATCAAAACGATAGATGCTCCTAATACATACTTGCATACTTTGGCTGAGTCACAAAGAGAATATTGGGAACCTCTCGCTGCTGTGTTCCTAAGAGCAGAAGTAGAAACTAAGAAAACTAAGAAGGCAAACGTGGAGCCAGAGCCTCCAGCAAATCATGACAAGACACCAAAGAAGGTATTGAAACCAGCAGAGAGATTACTCAAAGACCCTAAATTAACCAAGCAACTAACGAGTGCGTTAGAGACTTTGGATAATATACTCAAAGAGAAGACCACTTTCACTGGACCTAAAGGTCTCGGTATAGACTACGGTACACCAGTCGAATCTCCTAGTGGGCCTACTGAGAATACTGAGGGTTACAATCTTCCCGACCATGACCCAGGCCATAGACAAAACAAAGATGGAGATTGCTGGTGTGGAACAAAGAAGGGAGAAGACTGTAATCAAGGCATGGGTTACAAAATGGAAGACTGCCCAAAGTTCTCGTTACCTAGTAAAGAAAAAGACAATAAACACTTAAAACTCCCAGTTTCATCATAGGGATTTAAGTACTATTAGATAAAAATCCTAGGCCAATGCTTATGATGCAGGCTCCCATTGATGACCCTGTATTATTAAAATCTAGGTCTTCAGACTTAATTGTAGCAGGTTATGCTTCTGTAGAGATGGTTGACAAGCAAGGAGACCTAATCACAAAGAACGCATTAAGAGATGCTTTTGGTAAGTTCATGAAATCTCCAGGTTTCAGAAACGTACAACTAGCACATTCCAATATACAAGTAGGGGAAGTTGTCCCTAACTATACTGACACTGGTGGCAGAGTATGGAAGTCGGAGGTAGATGACACAGGTATGTTTGTTGTCATTAAACTACGAAGTGACATAGAGAAAGCACGAGAAGTAGCAGCAGAGATTCGCAAGGGGAACCTTAAGTCGTTCTCCATCGGGGGGCAGGCTTTCGAGCGTGTCAATAAACATGATGGCACTCGAGGTGACTATCGTGAAATACGCCGTATGGAGTTACACGAGGTAACCATTTGCGAAAAGGGAATCAATCCTGAAGCCCAATTTAGAATCCTAAAGGAGGATACAACAACAAACAAAGGTGATAATATGACTGAAGAAAGTGAAACGATGAATGAATTGCAGAATGTATTAGAGAGACTCTCAAAGAGACTCGACGATGCTGACCAAGCGGAGGCTGCTGTAAAAGCCTCTGACTCGTCAGAGAAATCAGAAGATGCAGAAAAAGCAATGGACGATAAGAAAAAAGACAAGAAAGATGATGAGGATGTCGAGAATATGGACGATAAGAAAAAAGACGATAAGATGTACAAAGCATCTGATGACTTAGACGACGTAATCTCGACAGACTATCTGGACTGGCTAGAGACTACTGTCAAATCTGCTGGGTATGACCCAGTAGCAGCACGTGGCGCTCTAGAACTCGAAGGTGTAGAGAAAGGTTACTCACCAGGCGAGCCAGGCTACACACATCGTGGCCAAGGCAGCATCGAAGGTGCCGGTGAAGGAGAATCTAGCAAAAGGCCAAAAATGGATATGGGTGCTGGAGGCAGCGGTAACAAGAACGTTATCAAAGCAGACAATTACATTTCCCCCGACGCTGTAAGCCCTGCTCAAATTGAAGAAGCATACCAAGTCTACAAGGCTGCTGCACTAGAGCAGAAGTTCAAAACAGAACTTGGTAACGAGTTCTCTATGAGACTTACTAAAGAGATTTCCACAGATGAGACCGAGAAAGCACGAACAGAGTTCGATGCTCGCGGACCATTAGCAGACTTACAGAAGGCTGTCATAGCACTAGGTGAGAGAATAGAAAACTTCTCATCTTCAGACAGCGTAGAAATACAGAAATCTGCAAGTGTTCCAATGATGACAGTCCCTGAGACCAAAGACATGGCAGAAATGTCATGGGATGACGTCCACAGGATGGCTGGAAAGGCTCTACAAGGAGGCAACTGAATATGGCACGTAATTACGTAAGAACAATACAAGATATGGAAAGATACTACTACGGTGGTACAGCAACGACTGGGTACACATACAGTAGCGGAGACATACTAAAGGCAGACGCGCCTCTTATGTCAACCACTGCTGGTACTTACCAAGCAATCTACGGAAGGAAAGTTTGGTCGCAATTGAATCAAGAGTTCAATGCGTTCTCAATCCTCCCAAAGAAACCTTGGGAAAGAAGTGGATGGAGAATTATTACCTCCAAGCCTTCCTTCTCAGTAGGTGGTGGACTGGCTGAAAATGCTACTCTACCTGACACTACCAAACCTGATTTCCTACACGTGGCTGCAAAGCCAAAGACGATTGGACACGCTTTCGACCTAAGCGAAGTAAGCATGTTCCTATCTGACAAGGATGACGGTCTTGGAGATGTACGCCAAGTCCTCAAAGAGGAAATGGGTAAGCATCACGCTGACCACATCAATAGAATGCTTCTAGAAGATGTTGAGACCCCAGCGCTTAACGACCTTGAGTCACTAGACCGTCTGACCACAGACCCTGACTCGATGACAACAAGCACAGGTCACGTTAGCGCAACTACAGACCACGACCTGTACTCCATCACCCGTGATGGTAGTTCAGACTTCCACAGTGCTGAGGTAGACGTATCTACTGCAGCCAATACAAACAGGAACCTAAGCCTGAATCAACTGGACGGATTATTCCAGCAGATTTGGAAGCGTGGTGGTAACCCCAAGGTCATGCTAACAGGGTATGATACACTAATGCGTGTACAGCAACTCTTACAAAGCCAGCAGAGATTTATGGAATCCAAGAGAGTAACACCAACATACAACGGTGTGAAAGGTGTTCCAGGTATCGAAGCAGGGTTCATTGTAGCAACATACAACGGTGTGCCAATCATTCCGTCCAAAGACGTAGTGCAAGACACATCCGGTATTTCGAGGATTTATTACTTCGACACTGACTACTTGTGGTTCCAGACCGCTATCCCAACTCAGTACTTCGAGTCGGGTATCGAAACTGGCGACCCATTCGCAATAAACAGACTAGGACAAGAGGGGCTATACCGAACCATGGGTGAAGTATGGGATTCTTTCTTCGGTGCAGGAGGTTCAATCCGTGACCTTGCTTAAGGTTGGTGGAGAGATAACAGAGGTGATATGATATGGCAGCAACTACACACAGAGGAATAACTTACACGACAAGCGCATCCGCAACTATTGCGGTTGACCTAGACCTTCCGCTACAAGCGGGAGTGGACCAAGACGATACGACATGGCTTACTGGTTACCCAGGGGCTTTGACCTCTTTCGCAGCAAGACAATCAGACGGGGCTAACAGAATGCAACCACGATTGGTCTGCATGACATTAGGAGCATTGGCAGAAGGAGAAACCATCACACTAAGTGGTGGCGCTAATGTTATCCTATCTTGCCTTGCACACAGTAAAGACGCTACAGCGAATCTCGCTGTCAGTTTCAGCGGACTAGTATTAACCGCAGACTGTGAAGCAACCGCAGATGGAACTACTGATGATACCGCTAACGCTACACTATGGCTTTTGGTGGCATGAATAAGGAGTGACCTCGTATGCCGACAATACTTTGGAGAGGACCTGAAAGAACCGTACGCACTAAGTACGGCCATTATGATAGGCACACGCCTATCGAGGTTTCCCAGGCATGGTTGGACGAACGTCGTGGCGCTTTCAAAGACACACATTGGCAGATAACTGACGACTACGAAGGAGTCACGTTTACGCAAGACGATGGTGACGGACTACCGGATACAAATTGGCTCAAGGCAGACATCCAAACATGGTTGGCTGACCACGGAGTTGAAATGTCCGGTGTTCGCGCCACTAAAGCGAAGATGCTAGAGAGTGTTGATGAAGTGCTCGCGGCTGAGGTCACCACTGAGGAGGACTAAATATGGCAATTAATTTTGATGACAGACCTATTACACTAGGCAGCATACTACTATTGACTGGAACATGGGCTAATGGCGACACTAGCGTAGACGCTTCGGACTTTTTGTCTGAGATACTACACTTCGATGTCACTGCTAACAGCGCCACTGAACAGGCTAACCCAACTGGGTTTGTCGGTACAACTGGGCATTTCACTGAAAATGCTGCAGTAGGTGGCAGGTTCATTATCCTAGGTAGAAGATGATTGGGGTTGAAACCCCATGACAGACGTGAAAGTTTTTGAGTTTAACCCTGACCAAGCGATTGAGTTAGGGGCTTCTGTAGCCGATGGCATACAGAAAGTCTTAGATGACTACACTAATGGTAAAGCCGTAGAGGGTGTAACTAGTTATCTTATGGCGGGGAACTTATACGTAGTGGTGGTCACCACTTGATGGTGAGCACATGGACGCCGAGGACCTCAGACGTTTAACCAAGCAAGGATGGAATTACGCAACCGGTGAGTCTGTTCGCACGGACGCAACTCCGCGCGAGCGGCTTGCCGGACAAATAACTGAGCAGAACACACGCTCTCGAAACATACGAGACGTGATTGACATAGGTAGTGGAACTCGCTGCAAACATTGCGGCATGCTCCATTTCTGCTACTTAGAGCGCTGTGGCGCTTGCTCTAAACCAATGGAGTATAACTTAGGCAAGGCGGATGTAAAAGTATGAGTGCGTTTAATAGTGCATGGACCTTTCTTAAGAACATGACAACTGACATGTACGAATATCCAAAAGGGTCTGGTAGTTTCGTTGCCTACGACCAACTACCTCGAGGCTCTCTAGAGAAGATAGAGGCTGACAATGACAGGGCTCGTGAGAATCTACAGAATGCTACGCCTCAACCAGTAGGAGTACATGCTCCTCATTTACGGCAACATTATTCAAACCCAAACCCTCGCACTCCTCCTTCTCCTACTAATGACCCATTAGGTCGTGCTTTGACTCAAGCGAGAGAAGAAAATGCAAATGCTCATTTGATGTACAACGGGAAACCTAAACCTAGTCTACAAGCACTACTTGGGCGAGAGGAACCAAAATACGTTCAAGACTACCAAAGAGAAGGGAGTGGTTACTAATGCCAGTAGTATTCAACACAGGAGAACGTGAACCTAGACCACTGTTCCCTGACCAAGTAATATACAGTAGTGCACAGAAAGTAGCAGATATACTGCAGATACCCCTACCTGACCCCGTATATTTAGTGGCAGATACTAATACAGGGGGCACTACATGTTCTATAAGCCCAGCAGACCAAAGAACTGTAGGTTTTGAAGTAGGTGATGAAGTAGAAATTGCTAGTGATACTGAATTGGGTGAGACAGTTGAATTGACAAGCATTACCCGAGATGGCACAAACGTAGTATTAACATGGTCTGGTGGGACAGCAGGAGATTACGACACAGCAGATAATGCAACTGTGCAGAACTTACAGTCTTTCACTAACGGTAAGAGGCGTGGGCTGACACGTAGGGCTGTCGAGACTATGATTCTCCGTATGCAAGACAAGATAGACAACCTATGTAATAATTCATGGAGGCCAATGCTACAAACTGCAGAGTACCTCAACTTCGATACTTACAAACCGTATAGACGTAGATACTACACTGATTATGTAGGTACAGTTCCGTTGATGTTTCGTAACGTACAGCAGATTCTCAGATTAGAGATATGGCAAGGTCAGGAATATAGAGAGGTAGGAACTGCAGAAGCCCGTTTGCAGATTTTAGACCACAGCGCTTTGACTACCAACGATTATGTGTTCCTCTGCCCAGGAGGTGGTGGTGTGGCTTCCTTACAAGTAGGGTCAGGTTCTAGCAAATGGAGTGCAGATTTCGATGGTGTTAACGCTGCTCAACAGTTGGCTGACCTCATCAACAAAGACCTTAGGAGAAAAAAAGACTCTGTTCTCTTTTCTCCTTCGTTTTCTCTTGAAACCTCTGCTACTAGTAGTGGGACAACTGTTGCTAATGTTCATCATGAGTTTATGGCTTCTGCTAATGCTGATTACGGTAACTCAAAGTTGAAGTTAACCAGTATGAATCGTGGAGAGGCTGGGGAAAATGCTACTCTTGGCATCACAAATCTCACTGGCATGTCTGCAACAAACCTAACTGACACTGTTTTGACTGTGTCTAGCACTTCCGGCTCTTCCGGTAGTGGTGTCATAACTTTGGCTGACACTTCCACCTTAGCCCCATATGGTATCATATGTACTGGTAGTGGCTCCTCAGTCAAATGTGCATATTACACGTCTAAAACAGCGACGACACTCACTGGTGTCACTGACCTTGCTAGTAGTGGATGTCTTGCTGCACTTTCCAACGGTGTAGAAATAACCCAATACAGATTCAAGATAGACTACTTCGGTAGTGGTACTGGTGACGAGGCTAGGCTTCGTGATTGGTGGGCCGACTATGACCTAGGTATTATCTACTTTAATAATACATACCCCTATTTCCAGTGGAACTCAGTGAAGTGTTCCTACGTATATGGCGAGCGGTACGTCGAAAAAGCAATTGAGGACATTTGTACCAAGATGGTAGCAATGGACCTATTGCTCTCTGATGACCGTAGCGTTCTCATGCCTGAAGGGACTACTAACATAGACCTCGGTGCGAAATACCAACTGTTCAAGACGCAAGTCGCTGAGACTCTACCACGATACATGGAGGTAATGACCCTTGATTGATTTACCAACACTGGCTGAAATGGCAGGTGAAGAGATAGTCACTATGTTGAGAGAAGGTAGTATATTCATACCTACATCAGAGTCACGAATCTTCTTCGTAGAGCAAGCACACATAGATGAATGTGATATTAACGATGACAATCAAATAATATCACGTAAAGATAAGAAAATCTTAGAACCTGGTGACGAGCGGTATGACCGTATAGTAATGCTTGCGAAAAGACACGCCCGTAACGGTCCTTACAAACGTAAACAATTAGGTGATTAAAATGGCAAAAGAATCAGTAGCGATAATGCAATCCGTCTTAGACGATGGATGGAACAGAGGTAATACCAACCAAAGAAAGCCTGTGATAATGGACATCACAACCTTAGAGCCAGGTAGAGGTAAGAGGTTTGACCTCAATCGTAGTGATGGAGTGTTCCTATACGAGACAGCCCATAATGAAGAGCAACCT
>TARA_R110002012_G_scaffold12690_1_pt1 | contig 40838 bp, 20 predicted proteins | sample TARA_R110002012 | Tara Oceans TARA_R110002012 (sample SAMEA4396515) | marine metagenome | biome: Westerlies Biome; feature: [DCM] deep chlorophyll maximum layer (ENVO:01000326); material: water (ENVO:00002006), including particulate matter (ENVO:01000060) such as... | depth 40 m
TTAACGCTAAGTTACCATGGACTGCAAAGTAATTCTGAAGGCGTGCGTGTGGCTTTGCCTTCTTGTTGGCTGTTCTAGTGTTAGACCAGCCTCTTTGTTTAAAGAAAAGGAAATGATTACGGAACCAGTACCCAGTATTGTCGAACCACTATCTGCTGATTACAGCTTACTAGGGGGTGGTCTTATTGGTTTGGCTATACTCTGTGTAGGGTATCTCTGGTTCCTAGAATTTAAGAAGGCAAATGCCAAAGGAGATTAATTATGGCTTTAACTTTTACAAAACCAGCGGATATTGACTTTGATTCAGAGAGTGTAACTACTGTATTAACTAATACTTTTGAAACGGCTACCAGTGCTTCTTTTGCTGATAGTGCAGGTGGTTTTGCTAATGGTGCAGTTACTATTGACGTTGCTAGCATTACTTATGATCAAGATTTTATTGCAGCTGATACTGCACACCCTGACGGTAACGCAGGAGATTTAACTATCAAGGCTATTTTAGCTAATGATGGTACTGACGCAACCCCTTTAACTATTACGAATAGTACTGGTGATGGTGGAGCTTTAGGTTCTTTGTCTGCTGCTGGTACTATTAGATTTAGTGTATTGGGAATTGAAGAAGGTTGTGAAGTCACAATTACCTATGATATTAACAATAACTCTGATGCAATTACTGGTCAGGTAACTCAAATTGGAGTCGAGTCAGTTAAAGGTTTAAATAACTGTGACTTCCAAGATGTTTTAAAATATCAACAATTCAATCAAAAATTAAATGGTCGTTTCGATGCGGATACTAAAGAATTTAGTAGCTTTAAAGATATGTTGAAACGAATGCGTAAAGTAAAATAAGGAGACTTAAATGTCTGAAGAAACACAAGGTGGGACTCCGACCCCGGAACAATCCACACCTGAATTCGTACAACCGGCAGATCAAAACGCTGCCAATGAGAGGGCTGCATTTGAAACCTATGTTAAAGCTAATGGACAAGATGTTCCAGAAAACTTTAAGGATGTAGGTTCTTGGTTTGATTCTTTGAAAGAAGCTCAGGGTCAGTATACTCAAGCTCGGCAAGAGATTGCACAGCTTAAAGATCAGTATGCTAAGACTGGGGATATTGGACAAAGAAAAGAACCAGAGGTGCAACAACCCTCTGAAGAGGTTGTTCAGACTGGTTCGGGTGAACTTCGTATTGACAAGCCCGAAGAGCCACCAAAGTTATCTATGAATGAGCAGTGGGCTTCTTGGCAACAAGAGCTTGCTCTGAGTGGAGACTTTACTTCTGATACACGCAGTGCTATTAAAGGTGCTATGGGTGTAGATGATGGGGTGGTTGATACATTTATTGCTGGTCAAAAAGCTTTGCGAAAGGAAGCTTATGATTCTGCTGCTGGTGTAGTAGGAGATCAGCAAACCTTAGATTCTATCCTGTCATGGGCAGGAGAGTCTTTGAATGACCAAGAGCGTGATGATCTTAACACCATGCTCTCGGGTCCTTCATACAAGACTGCCTTACTTGGTCTACAAGCCAGATACAACCAAGAACAGGCTAACAAGCCGAAGCAGCAAGAGCCTGCTCCGATTAGGAATAGAGAAAATTCTTCTGTTGCTCAGGACGCTGACAACATTAAACCATTTGATTCTACTCCCGAAATGAACTTCGCGATGGCGGACCCCCGCTACCGTGCTGATCCTGAATATCGGGCTCTCGTTGAAGCTAGACTTGTTAAAACAATGGAAGCTGGCGTTCTAATTAGATAACCATTGGACAGAGTTATCTGATTGCAACATTAAAATAGTAGAAAAATTAAGCTTACGAGTTGAAAAAGTATACTAGATTGATGAAAGATTTGACTCCGAAAGGAACAATCTTATCTTTATAAATATTGTGTCCATTTTTTTTTATTAATAGTAAAACACAATTTTATAAGGAGATTTTACTATGGCTGGAGATCCTTTAGTCGCAACTGATTTTGCGTATCGTTCCTCACTCCCCGGCGGAGTGTCTTTTAATAACCCCCTGTCTAATGGTGGTGCAGGCCGTTTGGTCCTTCCTATCTGGGCTGGTGAAGTTATTCACGCTTATGATCAGTATAATATTTTTGAAGGTCTTGTTGAATCCAAGACCATTTCTAGTGGAACCACTATGGAATTCCCTGTCACCGGATACGTTGATCTGAACGCTGCATGGAATGCAGGCGAAGAACTCGTTGGTGGCACTGATGCCAAGTCCACTACTTTCCGTGTTGCATTAGATAAACGACCAATGGCTGCTCACTTTGAGTTAGATAATGTCGATCAAATGTTAACGCAATGGGAGTTCCGTTCCGAGCTTGCTCGTCAAGCCGGTCGTACTCTTGCCGATGCTCGTGACCGCCAAATTGGTGTTTACATTGCTCGTGCTGCTTCCGAAGAAGGCTTAGCTGCTGACCCAAGAGCAACCGACCAGTTCGGTTTCTCCGCTGTTGGTGGCCTTAGTGGTAAGGTCTTCTGCAACAGCTTATTTGACAACTTAGGTAAGGCTACAGCTACTGCTGCTCAGCGTACCGATGCTGCTCTTAAGCTGCTTGAGAAGATCGAAGAGTTCCAAATCCGTCTGCAAGAAGTAGATGCCCCAACTGAGGGTGTGTACTGTGCAGTTGATCCTCGTACCTTCCAAGACATTCGTGCTCTTGGTGTGGCTCGTGACTCATCTGATCTTGCTGGTGGTGCTGGTCGACCATTATTCGGCGGTGTTGCCGATGCTGGTGGCTTAGGTGCTGGTCTTGGTCAAGGTATGTTTGCTCTTGCTGATCGTCTTGAATATCAAGGCTGCTCAATCATCAAGACAAACCACATGCCTAACAAGAACTACACGACTGCTGCAGGTAATATTGGTGACGTTCGGTACAACCGATCTTGCCATGTCTGCCCAGTTAAGGCTCTTATTTGGCAACAAGGTTGCATTGCTTCGTTGAAGATGACCGGCCTCAAGGTTGATCAAGTTGACGATATCCGTCGTAACACCGTGTTCACGGTTGCTTCGATGATGGGCGGTACTGGTGTGCTCAAGCCTGAGCATGCTGCTGTCTGCATCGGTACTCCCGGTAAGGACAACGGTGCTGATGGTACTGCTGATGACGTTGCCTTCGAAGGTCAATGTGTGCATGCTACTAACTTTGCTGCACGACACACCTTTGGTGACTTTAACTTTGACACTACCACTTTTGATTTGATTAACTTCGATGCAAGTGCTGGTGGTGGCGATGGTGCTACTAACCCAACTGGTGATATTAGCAATGCTGATGCTACGTTTGACTTAGAAACCAATAACATGTATGCTGCATCCTTGGGTGCAACTCACATTGGTGCTGGTGCAGCTGACGCTGTAGCAATCACTGATGCTATTGCTGGTTCTATGTACTACGAGTATCAAACTGCTCCTAATAACTCGATCTTCGGCACGTTGGCTGAGGATGACGGTTTGGGTTCAGCATAATCTGACAATTAAATACACATTCGCCCGGAGCCCCCGAAAGGGGGCCTCGGGTCTTTTTAAAAGGAGATTTAAATGGGACTAATGAGTAAACTAGATGCGGTAAATGAAATGCTCTTTAACTCTGGAGAACAAATTGTTGCCAGCCTCACCGACGATCAGAATACCGATGTTAATTTAGCAGAGTTTATTCTTGATCAGGCTACCTTAGAAGCTCAGCTTCGTGGTATGGCTGTAAATCGCAGACCTGTTAAGGTAAAACCTTCTAGAACTGGGGCTACAGGCAATGGTGTCAAAGCTATTTCTGATGCTAGCAAAGGTCGTATTCAACTATCTCCTTATACAGACAATATGGTAACAGGTTCTCTTATTTCTGCACAGTTAGTAACGCAAGAAACCAGTGATGATGTAGATGTAAGAATTACAGCTGCTCCTCGTAGGTTTGGTATTGAATCTAATGGTACTGACTATAATGTTTTATTTAATGTTACAGACAATACCGATGAATGGGATCTTACTACAGAATATACTATTTCTTTGGTTGAATATGTGGCATTTACAGACCTAGAAACTACAGTTCAGAAAGGTATATCCGCCTCGGCATCTAGGCAATACCAGTTATTTGTGCAAGGTGATAGAGATGTAGATAGATTATTGGCAGAAAGATCTGCTATGTTAACCGCTAAGGGTAGGGCAGCTGATGCTAATGACAAAGCTAGGAATATCTTTGCTTCTGGTGACGGTGCATTAAAGAGAGCGGTAAATAGAAATGCTAATAGTATTTATGATCCTACTAGATTTAGATATTGGAGATACACCACATGAGCGTGCATCAAAAGATTGCTATTCCAACTTTGGCTGGCGGCGTGGGGAGACAGGCTAGCAATAAACGCTTGCCTACCGAAGCTCAAGACTTAGACAATGTTATTGTTACTACAGAAAGATCAGTAGAAAAACGACCTGCGTTGGAATGGATTGCTGGGGCAGATATTATCTATGGCGATAATACAACCTATGCTCCGGGCTCTCTTTTGTTTAATACTTTGGCTGATGGTAGCCGATATGTGCCTAGTGCTAATGATGATATCTTTTTTAAATGGATTTCTATTGATCAAGATAACAGATTTTTAATTGCTATTAATTATAGCCTTACCTTAACAAACGGTATTTTAGATTCTGATGCTAAGAAAAAGTTTATTACGGTGTGGAAACTAAACGTAACCAATAAACGTATGGATTTGCAAACGTTTGATACAGATTCTATTACCCTATCTCATTATAATTACCTTACGGCTAATCCTGACGGATCTAATGCTGAGAAAACCCTTTCGTTTGCTTTATTTGGTACTGCTTTAGTAGCATTAAATAAACAAGTCTCGGCTGGGTATAGAGAAGGGGCGACTAAAACTGTCTTAAATTCTTACAATGAGGGTACTGAGTACAATTCGGGCTCTCATTCCTTTGTGCTGCGTTCCAATAAGGTGGATGGACTCTTCGATCACTTTACTCTCGAGGAGGGCGCTACGGGGGGTACACGGTCCACCAGAACCTTCAGAGGATTCCCAATAGATAACAAAAACAAGAATGGTTTAAAGCCTGAGACATTTGTTTTGTCTATTTATAGTAATTCTGACAGGACTACTCTTGTGGGTTCGTTTAAATTAGTTACCTTTAAAGACCCAAATCTGGCGTTTAAATTAAAAAGAGAAGACTTAGAATTATTAAGTGGTAGATTTCCCCTTGATGAAGGATTTTACTATTGGTCTGTAACTCCTAGAGCAGAAGATGTTCGGGGTAGACCTATTCAGTATAGAGTATCTGCCTTGCCAACTACAAAAAACCTTGTGCCTATTTCAGAAACTACGCTGTTATCTGCTTTAGATACAAATCCTACTACTAAATTATTTGATGGGGATCAGTCATCTCCTAAAATGCATTTAATTAATAACAGAACAACCGATACAAATGTAGGTAATGTTAAAGATCCTAGTACTGCTTCTACAGGCGATACTTATTTTGCAGATAAGTTCTTTATTAGCCGTGGATCTGTACAGTACGGGGTAGAATTAAACGAATACGATACTAGTATTCAGCCGGGATCTATTGGATTAGCTCCTAAAGCTGCTGCTGCTAATCAAGCGGTGGCTTTATCTGATTTAAAAGTTACACAAAAACTTAGACCTTTGACTGCATTTACTATTAATTCTGGAACAGGCATTACAGTAGATGCTGATGGTGAAGTAAGCGTTACGGGCGATAACTTAGTATCTACTCCCGATGAAACTAAAACTATTAAGGATTTAAAGGATCTTATCGAAGCTTCTGGTGCTGATGCCACCCTTAAGATTGATTCTGATACCAATAGAATTAGTATTATAGATGATAGCCAAGAAAATCTTACGTTGCTGGCTACCGGAGAAAACTTTAACACGGGTCAGGCAGGTAATCAAAACTTTGTAGAGACACTTGGATTAGGTAATACTAACTCTAAGGCTCTACGGACTATTAATAGAAATACATTAATCTTTGAAGAACTTTTTGATGTAGATGGCAACAAGTTAATTACTCTAGAAAACAGAAACGATATTAAAATCTTTTCTCGTGCTATTAACACACAGACAAATAAGTTTTCTGATCTTAATTCTTTTACCGTTAGTTTAGTTAATTTAGATTCAAAAGCAGATTTACTTCAACTTGCTGAAAAAATTAGAGAGTCTACTAGATTAGACGATGCTGTAGATCCTACTTATGTTTTATGCTATGCTGATAACAATTTAGAAATTGTAGGAACGGGAACTGATAACAAATCTGACGAAAGTGTTGGCTTACAAGTGTTAACCTTTACTGATTCTACTGGTAAAAAGCCAGATGAAACAGGTTTTGATGCTACCAAACGTACAGTCGCTTTGGTTATGGATGTAGCTAATACAGTTAATACTAAATTGTTTACTCTTATGGAAGAACCAGCTGCAGAATTTGGTAAACTGTTAGGTATTCGTAATATGTCAGAAGATCACACTCTTGTTGTTGAGGATAAGAACTTTAATATCTCACAACAAACAGACCTTGGTCAATCAATTGTTTCATTTCAAAATGTACCAATTCCTACAAGCAATAATGATACAATTAAAGTAAACAATGCAGAAGAAACCCTGTTCTCCCTGTATGAGAATGGTCCTCTTACATCTGGAGCTAAGTTTTCTAGCCGTGGTAGAGGTAAGGTATACGAAGCTAGAGAAAGATTTTTTGATTTTACTCCGGGTTTCTACCGTGCTATTGCTGAGCCTGATAAAGGCAACCCTTACTATGAGAAGGTTAGGTCTGAGGCAGCTTATTCTGTATGGGACGAGAATACATTACCCATTATCATAGACTTTGATAGCTCTTCAGGACTGTGGAAACTTATCACTCCTTCGTGGCAACCTCGTAAGTCGGGTGACTTGGATAGTAATCCGGGTCCTTCTCCATTTATAGATAGTGCTAATACTAACAATAGAATCCGAAGGCGAATTAGTTCAATTACAACTTGGCGTAATAGACTTTGGTTTGCTATTGATGACACTGTATTCTCATCAGAGTTTGGGCAGTTCTTTAATCTGTTCTTAACTGATCCGGGTACTATTACAGATGTCGATGTGATTGATGTTAGATCGTCTGTAGATAAAATCTGTAAGATTAATAACATGATTGCCTTCTATGACTTCTTGTTTATTAACACGGATAATGATGTACAGTTTGAATTGCAGGGATCTGAGAATCAGATTACTCCATTTACTGCAGAGTTGTCTCCTACAACCTTTTATTCTACAGATCCAATTGCTAGACCACAGTTATTAGGATCTCAAATTTATTTCTTTGCTCCTGAAAAAGTATATTTATACTACTCTACAGCTAATCAGAATGTAATTACTCAAGCAGTAGAAACCTCTGCGCACTGTGAAGGGTATTTGCCTAAGAATTATGGTGCAATTGCTCGTGCTCCAGCACAAGATTTAATTGCAATGGTAGATGCAGACAAGAAAAATGAAATGTACCTATATGTAAATAAATTTAGTGGCGATAAGATCCAACAAAATGCATTATATCGCTACATTTTTGATACAAACTTTAACATCCAAGCTATGGAATCGTTTGACAACTTTATGTACATGGTTGGTACACGGCCTTACTCTAATCAGAGCGGGGATACTACCAATCAATTTTATATTCACCGTACTTTCTTAGAGCAAGCAGATAAGAATCAACCGAGACTGGATAACCTAATGTTAATTGCACCTGATTCTTCTGGTACAGATGCTACAGTAACGTATGATGCTGCTACTAATAAAACAACATTTATTTTACCTATGCAAGATGCTAAAATTGATACTGCTGTATTCTCAGAAGATTTCTTTAGAGGTACAGGTAAAGTTGAATTCCAATCCGTACCTGCCACTGTGACAGAAACTACGGCTGGTCAACGTACTCGGGTTACAATTGATGGTGACTTTAACGATGTGGTTACGAATCAAGATAACCAAGGTAGTATTAATGGTATTATTGATGTAGAAGAGGAACAGGGATTAATTAATAGTCCTACTACTTCTACAGAAGATCAAGGATTCCTCCTAGCTCCTATTAGTGGAGGCACACGGGGTGTATTCTTTGGTAATTCTTATGATATGAACATTCAATTATCCACTCAGTTTATTAGAGATGGTGAAATGAATGTAGTAGATGGTGTTCTTAACCTTAGAACTATCTCTACACGGTATTCTGATACTGGTATTTACAGTGTTAAGATACAAAGAAAGGGTGATACAGACTTTAAGAGTGTGACTACTAAACGTAATCCATTCTACAGGACTGCCCTTAATAATAAAACGCAGCTAGATCAAGCAATCCCCATTGATGAAGAGGGCGAGTTTGTAGCTAAGGTCTTTGGTGACTCAGAACGCATGAATGTGTTCATCACCAGTGACCACTATACCCCGTGCAACATTACGCATATTGAGTTTAAAGGTGTATTCAAACAGACCTACAGATCGGGTCAAAACTAAGGAGTTAACACATGGCAAGTAGAGTACAAAAACGTAGAGGAAGTAAGACGGATCATACCACCTTTTCTTCTGGAGCTGAAGGCGAACTTACGGTAGAGATTCCGGGTACAAGAGGATACGGAACTTCTAGTCGAGATTATGGAGCTATTCATTTACACTACGGCGATGGAAATCCGGGCGATAGAATTCCTGTAGGCGAAGAATTAAATAATCAAGTACGAACTGTTGTTGATGAAACAAAATTCTTAGCTAAACTTACACACTTTAAACCATTGAACCATGACTTTGATGCCAGCTCTCCTAACTCCTTGCCCAATAAATTTCTTTATGCGTGGGAAGAAGTATCTATTGGTAGTACATTCTACGATGTAGCACAAGTTTGGACGTTAGCTATAACCGGCAGTGCAGCCGGTTCTCCCGGTGATCATGATATTTTTATTCCTAATAGTGCTAATGAACTGCAAAAGGTAGAAGTTAATGATGTAGGTGGCAGTGAAACAAATACAGCTGCTGCTGAGCGTATTTATAATGCAGTAATTGCAGCAACAGATGCTACAACTGGAAGTATAAAACTAGCTTCAGCCACTACATCAGGTGGGGTATACCAAGTAGTAAGAGATGGTGCCACTCTTACGTTTACCGCATTAGGATCTTACAAAGGTGATAGAGCAACTGCTAAGTTTTTTACAACAGATACTAATCAGGGTGCCAATCTTACTATTACAACAGAAGGTAGATCTTATGTTCCACAAATTAATATTACAAATGCAGATTTAGGTAGAAAGTCTGATACAGATACTGGTGGCACTCATATTGATGCTGCTGTTAATATTAATGAGTTAGCAAATAATTCTACATTTGTCTTCCCCGGTATTCGAGGGAATGTTACTCAAGATAGTAATGGTGATTGGCCTACCAATGCTAGAGTTATTCCTATTGGTGGTGTTGCCTCTTACGTTTCTGGCGCAGCCAATAATCAAGCAGATACTGAACAAGTGTATACTGCTGGTGCTGGTACAACGGGCGAAGCTGATTATGAGTCCAACTCTGAAGATGGTTCAGATAACGATGCGGGCTATCAGGATAACTCCAAGGGTTGGAGAGTTGTTGATGAGCAAGTAATTGTTGAGATGACTGAGCGTAGAAAGCTTGCTGTAGGTACTGTTACTAACACAACTGCAGGCCGTACTGATTCTACAGGCGTTAGTAAAATGTATTACTTCTCCGCATCCAATGCTCTCGTAGGCCCTTGTTAATAGGAGGTTAATATGCCAGCAACAGATATTACTAATAAGTGTTGTCCAGATTACTATAAAGCAACGAGATGCGATGCTAGTTGTTTTGATACAGGAGTAGCGTATATTGCTGCTACTGTATTTGCTGGGCAAGCAGCAGAAAAAGTGTTTGTTCAAGCACAAACTGATGACTGTGATCCAGATGGAACAAGTGGTGATAAACTGTGTTGGCAAGTAGATCGTAATACTCCATACAATGGCGCACCTGCCGGGGCTAATATACTTACCGGAGTATCTGGTAGTGATCTGTTTACTACCGCTGATGCTATCCTTGACCAGTCGGGAACTCAAGATGACAATCTGTGGGTTGTTGTGTGCCTTTGTAATAAGAACGAGTATTTTCAAATGCTGTCTGGCGGCACAAGCGATGTGTTGGTAGATACAGCTAATAACTTGCAAGCATTAAAAAACAAATACAATTGCACAGGTGATAACCACGACGATCAATGTTCTCGTCAACAATACTTTGCCTTTAATGTTATTGGTGCTACCATAGATGGTTCTACTAACAACGCTACCAATCCTTTAAGTGTAGGAGATTACATTACACTTTCGGGTTCTCTAGTAGATGTTGGCGGTACTGCATCTGCTGTCTATGGTACACCTAGTTCAAGTACTGCTAATGCCGCTAATGCTCAGTTGGTGGGTGGTGGTAGTAATGATAGATTAAAATCAGCTACTCTTGCTGAGGATATCTTTCGAGTTGTAGATAGAACTAAACAAATACAGCCTGACTGTGCTACAGATCTTACTGCTTACGAAGCAAGATTAAAGTATCCCTATGAGGTAGATGCATTTGTTAATAGTCCGATAGTTAAAACCCATGCTACTGGTGGTACTGGTGCTGGCAGTGCTTATGCCTATTTAGAAGACTGTCAAGATTGTTTACAGGCATACCTTGGGTTAATGGCAGGGGATAGTGCAAGAGCTACAAAAACTTTAAACGATGTCATTGCTATTGGTGATGCTACCTATAACGATACTCTTAGTACCTGTCCTTCTACATGGCCTTGTAGTGTGCAGATTTCTAGAACCTTTTCTGTAGATTGTTCTATTGGTCAGAATCTAAGTTCTACAAATAATCATGCCAGACCTTTAGTTAGCGGTATAGATTTAATACCTTCGGGAGGAACTATTCTCTGTAATGATGGCGATAACCAAACAGGCATTTTAGAAAACTCAGGTTTTGGGTTTGCTAAAGAAGCGTCTGCATCTTTAGAAGGTCATTATGTTACTGATAATATTATTAACGCAGACAGAAAAATTATTAGTACAGGTAGTGCTACAGTAAACGGTACAACCGCAGTAACTACGGTAACTATTACTGCTGAATATAAAAGAAACTTAAAGATTAGTCAATTATCTACACGGGCAACAGCGTGTCCTGACGCAACTAATATTGATTCAACTAACGGGTTTGACTATAGTTTAAATAGTGTGTCTGTAACCTCAGATGCTGATCCAAACTTAGGAACCCTAGTTCTTTCTATTTTAAATTCTTCGGAAAATCCTTTAGATGCAGGAATATCTAATCCCCCCTTGTTGCCTGCTTATGAGAATGCTCAAGGAGCTCAATGTGGTGATTCTGGTGGAGGTATAGGCGACGGTGGAGATCAAGGTACAGATTTAATTGTAGATAAAAGATTTAAAAATAATCCAACCTTAAGTATTGTTGCTGCTCCTACTATTGGATACGATGCTGCATCTAATACCTACAAGGGACGTTTGTTTATTCAGAGAAATGACGGAACTGTTACTCCCTTTTATAAATATGTAGGTTATTATTCTAATCACCTTGCAGATCAAACTAATGGAGTTGGATTTCCTGATGATTACACCTGCCCTGAAGATGATACAACAAGATTTACTGCAGCGGAACGACAAATATTTGCAGGTGATGGCGGACTGGTTGGTAAAAAAATAGATGAAGTTATTCCGTTTGCTCCGTACTTGCAGTTAGCTGCCGGTTTTAATGTTAATGGATTTAATCATACAAAACAATTAACTGCTGTTGTAGGCAGCGGCGGGCGTGATGATGCTGTAACCGTGGGTAGTGATAGGCTATATCCGGGCAAGAGTAATACCTCTAAGATTACATTTGGTTCATCTGGTGTATCAGGTACGTCTATTACTGGACTGCCCTTTTATTTTGATTCATACTGCACGGCTATTAGTAGTATGGAAACGTGCGATTTGCAGAAAATTAGAGAGGCTTATTCACATATTGCACAAGGCACAAACTTTAGTAGAGCTGGTTTAACCTCTAATGAAGTAGAAACTATTGAAGATGCAGATAGATGTGCCGATATTGGTAATGGTGATAGAGTTACTAATATTGATGATGGGACTGGTGGCGAGTGTGATCCAGATAGCAATGCACAGGCTTGCATGGATATTTATAGATTCTCATCAGATGCTCATCATTCTTGTTTTAATTATAATAACGAAATAACTAGAATAAATGGATCTCGCACTGGTGCTGATGGTACTAATAATGATGATACTTTAGATAGCAACACTATTGAAAGATACGGTGGAAATGGAACTGATTTTGAAAATACCGGATTAAGCGGTAATGCAGAAGAAGCCATAGGTATTGATAGTGAATGGTCTAGTGTATTTATTACTGCACAAGATCCGTGGTGTCGCAGCTGTGACGCTTGTATAAGTCAGGTTGCTCCATTTAGTGCGGGCAGTCCTGATAAATATTTAATGATGGGAATTCCAAGCCCTCGTAGTGGTACAAAATAGGAGGCGTTATGTCTAAAGCTACACAAACTTTAAGTTTTTTAGACGATGACCAAACGGTAAAGACGTTAAAGGTTGTTGTTAATGATGATTACTCTGTTTCAACAAGTTGGTTGAATAAAGAGGGTCAAGAGTTAACAGTAAATCCTGAGGTTGAACCTGAAAAGGAATCGTTGGGTAGTAAAGTAGAGGGCATTATCGACGGATTAACTGGCGGTAAACTAAAGAAATGCGGCGGCTGTGCTCGTCGTAAAGCAATGCTAGATAAGTTAGGAGCTTTAAATGAGTAAGTTACAACAATTACAAGAGATGTTAATTGATGCACTGATCGAAGATCTTAATGATCCGACTATCCGTGGACCCGGACTGTATGGTGTAGTTCGTGGCGTAATCAATGACCATAAGGAAGATATCAATATTCTTCCCCAAAATACCATCAAGGAGATTGAGGATGCTATGGCATCAGCAGCTCCCTTTAAGATTGCAGAGTCTTAAATGAACGAGTTAGTGTTTATCGAACTAATTATTGGGTGCGGTATTATTAATTTTCTATGGCAAATTCAAAAAGAATTAGGCAAGATAAATGCTAACCTTATTAACTTATCAAACATCGTAGAGGATCATGAGCATAGATTGAGGGCTATTGAAGGAGAGTTATAATGGACATTCCACCAGAAATGAAAGATGATTTTAGGAATCATTTGTGGGCGTGTTTTAAATACCTAGGTTTGGGCGAACCTACAGCTGTACAGTACGCCATGGCAGATGCCCTTCAGAACGGCCCTAACGACATGCAGCTCCAAGCTGGGCGGGGGTTCGGTAAATCTGTTATCACCGCCTGTCTGGCCTCGTGGTTCCTTGTACGGGATCACAACTCAACCATCATGGTTGTGTCTGCTACCGGCAACAAAGCGGTAGAGTTTATTAGTATGACCCGCAGGATTCTAGATCTTGTTCCTTATTGCGAACATCTTAGACCCGGAGATCATACAACCGATAACGCCTTTGGCTTTAATGTAGAGTCTAGAACTCGTATCGGGCAGGATAAGTCTTGCTACGCCAAGGGTATTACTGCTCAGATCACAGGGTCGCACGCAGAGTATCTTATCTTTGATGACGTAGAGATTGAAGGTAACTGTGAGACTGCAGTGACTCGACACAAGCTTCTTAACAAGTGTCTTGAAGCTGAGCAAATCAGAAACGTGGGTGGGCGCGTTATCTTTCTTGGCACTCCTCAGATCAAGGATAGTATCTACAATCAATTAAAATCAGGCTACCCAGTGGTTAAGTTCCCTGCGATTATGCCAGACAAGAGTGTAGAATCTGAGTGCGAGGATGTTTCTCCGTGGATCTTTGAGCAAGGCTTTGAAGCTGGAGATCCTACGCAGCCAGAAAGATTCAGTATGGAGACACTGATGGAGCGTCAAGCAAAGGTAGGACCCACGCTCTTCAGTCTCCACTACAAACTAGATACTAGTCTGGCTGATAAAGACAAGTATCCACTTAAGTTACAAGATCTTATTGTATTAGATGTAAGCCCTGATCTAGCTCCTGAGAAGATCGTATGGGCTACGTCTGATCCTAATAGAAAGATCCCATCCTTTGGTATGTCTGGTGATTGTATTTATAATCCTATGTGGGTATCAAATCAATTTAATGAGTATCAAGATAGAGCAATGTTTGTTGACCCCTCCGGTAGAGGTAGGGATGAAACTGGTATTTGTATTGCTAGTTTTAGTAACGGGTACATCTTTATTCACGAATTGTTGGGCTTAGAGGGAGGCTATGAAAGATCGGTTCTCCAAAAGATAAGCAAGTTAGCTTATGAATATGATGTTAATCATGTTAGAATTGAATCTAATTATGGTGATGCCATGTTTAATTCTTTGCTCCGACCTGTCATTACAGAGATCTGTGGACAGGTGGCAATTCAAGAGTATAGGGTAACTGGTCAGAAGGAACGAAGAATGCTTGCCGCTCTGGAGCCTACAATGGCCCAGCACAGGCTTGTGTTCGACAAGAAGCCCGCGAGGGATGAAACTAACCAGAGGCAGCTCACGCGGCTCACAGACCGCCGTGGGAGCCTCACACATGATGACCGCGTAGATGTCCTGTCTGCAGCGTGCTCCTACTGGGAAGAACGGCTCCATGTTAATGTGGATTCTGTTGTCCAGAAGAGGAGAGAGCAGGCACATATGGATACTATTGAAGAGTGGCAGTCTGATAGAAGAGTAGAGGGAATGTTTGGTTCTAGATTGTCTGGAGCTTTACGTCATAATGATGAAATTTATCAACGAAACCAGCCCAAACGAGTAGGGAAATCTGGTAGAATGCAATGGGGAAGGAGAGTCTAATGGTAGCAACACTGGTAGGTATGCAAGTAGCTGGCTCAATTATGTCCAGTATTATGGGTGGATATGCCCAAGCAGAGCAGTATGCTCGGCAAGACATGCAGTTCAGAAACCAAGAGTTTCAACGGCAGTTGGAAGTAGATAGAGCTAACGACATTGCCAATCAAAAGAATGCACAAAGAATTATTACTAATAGAGAACTTGCTGTTTCTGCGGGTAAACAATATCAGGCTACCCTGCAGGATAATCTAGAAGGTTTTAAGGCAAATCAAAGAGCAATGTTTAATGCCTTTGCTGCTAGTAATTCTGGTACTAAGGCAGCATTAGCTGGTAAAAATATGTCCAGTAGTTCTGGTACAGGGGCTGCTCTGCTTAGAATGAGCAAGCAAAATGCTCTTCTTAGTCACAGAAATTTAATGAGAAGTAAAAAGATTGCTGATCGTAATGCTGATACACAACGTCAAAATGTGTTAAATAGTAGAAACTTAAACATGGAACCCGCCACTCATTTTGTACCCGGTGTTTCTCCTGCTGGTGATCCTGATGCAGCTATTACTGCTGGATGGGTTGGAGCTATTGGAGCAGGCGTAGGTGCATATGCTGGATCGAAGCTGGGATAAGGAGAAATAAATGCCAAGAACAGATAACAAGCGAGCCAAGCAGGGCAGACCAAAGGATCCTAGACCATTAATTTTTAGTGAGCAATTTACTCCTAATATGCCATCAGGTCAGCAAAATGTATTTATTAAGCCGGGGCCTGAGATTATTGATCAACCATCTAGAACATCCTATGGTAATATGACACCCGGACCTTCTAGCAGCTTAGATCTTCTCAAGGGTATTGTGGGTGGCTTTAATAAGGGTGTAGAAAATTATAATAGAGTACACCAAGATAGAGTTAAGGACGATCAAGAAAAAGCTAATAAGATTCTAAACCAAGACTATGTGCGTGTAACTTTAGCTGATGGAAGCACAGATATGGTTAAGAAGGGTGGTAAACGGCATACTGAGTATATGGAAGAATTAAATGCTGGACCTTCACAAACGATTCAAGGTATTACTGAAGGCAATGATGTTGCCTCCTTTGAACACAGACGCGAAAAGCTGCAAGGTTTACTTGGTAATATGACCAAAGAAGGTAGACAGTATACTAAAGCAAAACTAAATGATGCTGGCAAAACTTATAAAAGAGATCTTGATAAGTTAGAAGCAAATAAACTTAGAATATCTTTGGCTAGTGCTACTGAAGAAATCGAAAGAGAACAAATTTTACTAGAAGCTGAACAAGATGGATATGTTTTAAATGGCGACACGCATATGATGATTCAAATGGAACGTGCAAATATAGACGCTCGCCAAGCTCAAGCAGCTGAAGATCAAGCCTTTGATAGCACCGAAAGAGATTGGACGGAATACGTTTCAAATTTAAATCCAGTAGAAAGAAGAGCATTAGACAAAGAAGATTATGTTCAATACTATTTAGATAGTGGAGCATTAGATAGTTTAGTTAATATTGATCCTAATGAGTATCCAGATCCTACTGAGTTACAAGACGCTAGAGAAGAGGCTTTAAACAAAGCTAAAAGATTGCAAGCGGAAATTGAAAGAAGAGGAAATGCTTTTTCCAATAAACAAAATAATGAAAGAGCCCAAGAAAGAGATAGATTAGAAAAATTAAATGAGGAAGAGTGGAATGAAAAATGGGAGGGAGAGACTCCTGAATTTAAAATAGAAAATATTGATGAGTGGGTAAAAAGAAAAAGTCTAGCTCGTGAAAGAGAAATGGGTAAGGGACTAAGCACCGATGAAAAGAATAACGAAAAGTTTGATGTCCTACAGGATCTTTTGGAAAACGGCATTAAAGATATTAGGAATTTTACAAGTTTAGCAAAAGATTTTGATATTGATACTATTGAAGGCTTGTCCGGTGCAGAAGCATTTGAACTTGTAGCTCGAAGAGGATTGGAAAGATTCGGTCTTGGAGAACAGTTTGAAGGTGAGTTTGAATACACTCAAGAACAGTTTACAAACGCTGGTGATCGTTTTATAGCAGACATAGCGGATAGAGAAGCTAAACTTCGCACCTTTATGAGCCGACGAGATAAACCTAATCAGTATGAATTAGAAGCTATCTTAGAAGAAGTTGGAAATATTGATGGTGATAAAGACGCTTATGCAGCAGCAAAGGCTGAAGGTAGAGAAGCAGAATTTTTATCTAGCCTTGGACTCTTAGGAGCTCCTGCAGATTTTGATGGTAGATTAGGCAACATGTTAGAATCAGAAGATTTTGCAACCTTTGAAAAAGAACTGGGACAGCTTACAGCCCAAAACTATGAAGACAGTTGGAATAAACAAATTGACAAAAAATTAGAAGATGATTTAGCTGCTTTTAATCGAGGCGAAACTCCTAGCGGATCTTTAACGTTTATGGATTGGTTAATGACTTCTAACTATAAACCTAGTTACTTATCAGCAAGTTTATCTGCATTAGATGAAGATGTAGATTTTATAGCAGATTTTATAGAGATGGATATAGAAGAGAGACAAGCAGCTTTAGCAGATAGACTAGAAGGTAAATTGGCAACCCCTGATGTAGACATTCCTATCTTAACACAAACGTTAGGAGATGCGTTAGATGCTCAAAAAGTTAAATTTGATGGCGACCAAGATTCAGCAAGAAGAATATTTGCACAGCAACAAGCAGCTCAACAACAAGAAGCAGAGAATCAAAAGTTAAGAGATGAAGCAGGAAATGAAATCAATCAAGCAGGTCTAAATATTTTTTCATATAATAATAAACTTAAAGATACAAATCATACAGGTAGAGCAAAGAAAGCTATTTATGATAAAGTTATGCCAAATATTTTTTCTCGTTTCTGGAATGCTTTAGGTAATAGACAATTGCCAAGTGCTTTATACAATCCTACAGATCCAGCTGGTGCTGTTATAAATACAATTGTAGGTAGTGAAGGATTTCAAGACGCTTTGGGTGCCTATGCATCAGGAGACTTAACGGCATTAGGAACTTATATTAATGGTTTAGAACTTCCTCCACAAGATGAAGCAAGTATAGTTGAGGTTCTTGATATTATGACATGGGAAAACTATACAGATACTAATGGATTTACAATTCAAGCAAGAGAGACTCGAGCTGGTCAATTGTTACAGGCACAGTTGTATGGCATGATAATTGCTAGTGAAGGCAGGGAGTACCCTGTTGATGGTGCTGGTTTAAGTCCTTTTACTTATACATTTAAACTTCCCCAAGAAGTTAGGTCATCTGTGACAAGTCAAATCTTAAACAATGAACTAGACGGATTACAAATTGCAGACGGTGTTGACGAGGCTGAAAGAAATACATTAAGAACAGTAACCGAAACTGCTATTTCTATTGCTAGAGAAAAAGAAATGGATAGGATTGGTGATGGTCCAAATAAGGCTGCGGCACGAGCACAAGCTGCTACTAAGTATAATGATTCTGGATTTGTTCAAAGTGTTGATTTTATTGAAACATTACAAAGTTTAGGTATGAGTAGAGACGCTGCTGTTTCTGCTCAGCTACTACACACTATTATGCCTAACTTTGATGAAACAAATCTGTCTAGGTTAAAACCTAATGAACGAGAGTTTATTACTAAATTTTCTAGTTTTTTAATATCGCCGAATCAAGGTAATATTTTTATTACTGAAGATCCAAATTATCAAGCCAATGAGGGTGCATCAAGAAAGTGGTTTCTTGATACAATGAAGAGAGCAGATCAAGAAGGCATAGAAGTTAATGCAGTTGCTCGACTTAATATGCTTATTCAATGGTCTATGGGTAACGGTGATTTTATTAGTCAATCATTAAGTGGACAAAAGAATGAGTTGTACACAGAAGAAGAACTTAAAGAAGCCCTTCTTCCTCACCTTCCTGATGGAATGGCAGAGCGAGATGACTTAGAGGAAATGGCAGAATTTGCATTTCAAACTTTTAATAATGCACAACCTTTACAGGGTATTAATTCTTTTGCCATTCTACGGTCTATGCAAAAAATGCCGGGTACAAAACCATTCGGTACTGACGTTCCACCAATTGGTGCATTAATGGATATGGCATTTAAACCTTATGATCTTCCCGGCGAAAGAAGATATGAAGCAGGGACCAATAGAATTTTAACAACCTTTGTTCCCCGTGCAGGTACAAGAGAAGTTCCCTTTGGAGGAACAATGTCTTACAGTGCTTCTGATGCTTTAGGCTCTGCTGCAATTACTGATGCAACGCAGTTTATTGAAAGTTATATTTTAAATCCTATAAACCAACAAAACTATGGAAGTTCAGGATTAACTTTAGCACAACAACAAGGTTTAATGTTAAGTTCTAAAGACCTTGCAGCAGAAATAGATAGGAGATCTACTTCAGGTTATCCTGTTGATTTATTATCAGCAACTATTTCTGCAGAAATGTTAATGGAAGAGTATGCTGGTCGACCTTCAAAATTACTTGACTCTATTAGAGCAGGAGCTCCTAGTGGTTTTCCTATGCCTGAAAACTATTTAGACTTTGATGGCATTGCTGGATTAGTTTATGTCCGCAGTGGATTTGGAACAGATACTACGGAAGAGAATATGGCCTTCAGAACTAAAGAAGGTGATAGGTTCTTTAGTATTCCTGATACTAATCCAATGGGTGAAATTGGGCCTAATCAACAGTTTATTAGAATTGGTAATCAAACAAGAGTTTTAACTCTGGGTCAAATGGGTATGGGTGATCAAGATAATATTTCGTACATTGGTGAAAATAATGCTACATTGCCTAGCCAGTTAGCAGAAGTTAGTCATCTAGTTAGAGATGCTAAACGAGGTACGGAGGGCATTCCTTTCTTGGGTAGGAATAGATATGGATTTGATACTCCCTTAGCTAATATGTCAGAAACAGATCAAAGAGAAGTTTTAGAAAGAGCTGAGATTAATTATAATAATACAGTATTAGAAACTTTAGGAGATCTAGGTTACATTCGTCTTAATAAAGATGGTGTTCCGGCTATAGAAAAAGATGCTATACCTGCTTCAGTTCTTAAAGCTAATGGTGTAGTTATTGGCAGTATTCCCGAAGATCATTTAGTTGGTATGGATGTAGCGATGGCTATGATTCAACAACCTTTAATACTTCGTATTGAATACTTAAAACATTTGCTAGGTGCAGAGTCATCAGATATGGAAGCAATGATTAAACAGGATGCTTTAGATACAGCAGGTATACCAAGAACAGCAAGCATACTTGAAACTACAATACCTTCTGTAGGTAATTTTTTTATGGATCGTTCAAGTTACGAACTTATAGATGCTCCGGGTAGGCGAGATGCAACTGGTGTATTACCTACGGGACAAGCATTAAAATCTAAAAGATTAGCTCCTGTGTATCAACCAATTGATACTGTTTCTTTTTATGAAGGGTCTGGTTTAGATACTGCTAATAATATTCAGTCAAGAGAATATTTATTTGGATTAACTGGAGCTACAAAAGCAGCTGCTGGAGTAGCTTCAAAAGTGCTTGGATATGCAATAAGCCCATTTGCTACTGAGACAAACGTAGCTGGTTCTGCAAGTCGGTACCTTAAACAACTTGGCAGAGATAAAATAAGTGCTGTACCTACTCGACGTTTGCCTTTCCCGTCAGCGTTCTCTTTAACGCCTGATAACTTATTTAGTATTCGTGTTCAGACATTGGATTCTAATGGCAATAACGTACGCAACGAAACAACTTTACCCCCTACTCCTGATTACCAAAGAATGGGTATAGGAGTACTGAATGAAGATCAACTTGATGCAATTGATTTTACATCCGAAGCATTACAACGTGCATTACAAATATCTAGTTTAGGGCGAGTTTCTATAGAAAACGAAGAAGATTTACGGGCTAATCTAGCTCGTGTTTTCAGAGGAGGTAATTAATGGGATTAGCAGAGAGAAGATTATTTGAGCTTGAGGATATTAAAGATGTATCTCGGCAGCTTCGCAAAAAGTTTTTGGCCGATGGCGGTCTTTCTTCTGATGAGCGGGCAGCACGAAGAGATTCGCAAGGGCGAAACTTAGCATCTGATATTCTTGAAAGAAACTTCTCTTATGACGAATACTCATTAAATGCACAAAGAGCCGACGCTAGAGAAGCTGCAACTATGGGGCAGCAGCAGTTTGGCAGCATGAAAGACAATGTACAAATGGCTAAGGGCTTAGGTCACAAGGATCCCAAGGGTGCTCAAGAGTACAATGACTTCCTGTACAAGACTGTTGCTCCTGATGCCAAGGGTCGTTTAAAGATCCAAGATGAAAGAACTATTGGATGGGCAGAAGCTTCTTCAGCTAGTTGGTTCTTATCAAATGCAGAGCTATCTCGAGGTATTACATCTCGTAATGCTAATAATATTCAAATTAATATGAATCTTATGCGTGGCGGTATGCGAGATTATTTTGAAGAACAGGGTCTTACTACATATGAGGGAGACTCAGAACTTGAAGATAAATTAAATCTCACTGATATTGCAGGTGATGGCTGGAATATGAATCCATTAAACTGGGCAGAAAGTTTTGATGCTTTTGGTATTGATAGCTCTCCTGATTTACAAGCATTAAGATATAAAGATTCAACCTTTAATGCTGAATCCTATCTCTCAGAAATTGGGCAAATTAATCCTGAGTTTTCTGGTTTGTTGTCAAGATCTGGTGTTGATATTAATGTATTAAAAGAAACAGGCAATGCTAATGAGTTCTGGTGGAATGTCAATAGAGGTATTGCTATGGTTGGTGCTGCTCATTCTATTGCTCACTGGAAAGAAACTGTACCTGCCTATCAAGAATGGGCAATGATGTCTAAAGACTTTGTTAGAGATTCTTTACTGAATGACCCTGATTTTGCAGGCGAACTTGTTATCAGCGGCGTTCTTGCTTTAGCATCAGGCTTGACTGCAGCACCAGCTTTATTAGCTATGAACGTTGCTCGTCGTGCTAATAAATTTAAAAAGACTGCTCGGGCTGGGATTAAAGCTGCTCGATTAATGAGAAAAACAGCAAGAGCAGCTAATGCAGCTTTACCGCAAAACTGGGGTTTGTCTATTGGTTATGGTCTTAGAAAAACAGCTGTTGGTAGATTTTTAAATGTAACCTCTGATGATTTTGTTGTAGATGGTTTAAAATTTGGTACAACCAGAAAGTATGGTTCAAAATTAGTTGGCTATACTATGGCAGAACTTCCTGCGGGTTTTGTTGAAGAAGGTATTGCGGGGGCATACAATGCTTACGAACTAAACAGAACTCAGGTAGGCAGAGACGATGACCTATTTAAAGCTTTTGTAGATGAAGGTATTGCAGGTTCTTTGGTTAGAGCATTTGGTATTAATCCTGCATTGCGTAGTATTAACTTTGGTATGCGATACTCAGGAGCTAGAGCAAACAAATATCTTGTAGATAATTTTGGTAGTATGTTTGATGACGAAGCTGATGGAATGGGTTGGTCAAGAAACATTGGAGCATTCTTCCAAAGGGCAAGACAAATTACAACTCTTGATGATGTTAATTTCTTAGACAATGAAGTTGATGCTTTAGATGTTATGATTGCCTTAGATGAAATTGGTTTGACAGAAGCTGAAGCTGTTGCTGAAATAGAAGGCACTACAATGGAGGAGCTTGTAGGTAAGCATCCTGCTCTAGCAGCTATTGCCACTATGTTGCAGTTTGATAAGGCTGGCAAAGTTATTGGACGAGAAACTAATGCTGATGGTACAAAGGGTGAATTGCGTCTTGTTAAATTAATTAGAGAAACAAGGGAGCGTGTTGCTCGTGACCAGTTAGGTATTGATCGCGGCGAAGATTTTACTGAAAATGCTGATGACTCAGATGACGTTAAGAAGTTTAAAGCAGAGCAAAGAGCTAAGATTAAAAATCAAATTAAAACTAAAACAGTTAGCAAAGATGAATTTAATCTTGCATTGATGGGAACGGTTTGGGGCAAGTTGGATTCAGAAGCTAAGAGTGCGTCTGAGGCACGGGCAGTAAGAGATGCTGCGTATTTCCAAATGCAATTAAGAGCTTTAGCGTTAGACAAGCAAAAAGAAATGCAAGCTTTACCAGAAAATAAAGGCAAGGAAATTACTTTCCAACAAGCATTTGATTCTGTCTTAGATGATCCAGAATTATTAGTAAAGATGGATTCAGGAGGAATTGCTAGAGAACTAGATCAAGTTATTGCAGCTGAACATCCTGATTTGTTTGATACTGTTAAAGATGAAACAACGGGTGAGGAATATCAAGTACCTAAACAAGATACAGAAGATAGGAAGTTTAGCGAGGAAGTTGCTAAACATCGCAGATCAGTAAACTATGATACGCAGATAGCTGCAATTAAAGCACACAGAAAACGATTAGGCATTGTTAAAGATGTTAGGTTTGAAATTGATAGAGCCTTAACAGAAAAAGCAAATACAGTATTTAAAGAGTTGAATGATAAGATTAATCATGAAGCTAGTTTTAACACAGTGCAAGAATTTATTTTAGCTAATGAAAATAGAGATATAGTTATTATTGATGAGGGCAGGGGCGTAAGTCAAGATATTGAAGATGCTCATATTATTGAGATGGAGATTCAACTCAGAGGTCACAAGAAGCCTGTAAAGTTAACCGTTCGTAGACCCGGAGCTTTTGATGCAAAGAGAAGGGGCTTTAAACTTAAAACTGTTAAGGTCAATGTGCAAGCTAAGACTGTAGAAAGATTTGATAGTATTACTCCGATGTTAGATAGTCTTCAGATTATCACTGGCATTGACGAGGTAAAAGCAGCAGAAAAACTTAGACCTTTGGTTCGACAGGCTATTGAAAATAGACTTGGTGTAACTGATGCATCTGATGCTGAGCTTATTGCCATGTTTACGGGCCTACGATCCGCTCAGGGAAGAGAGCTTACCGAAGCTGAGTCAGATCTCATTGTGGGAATTAAAGACTCTGAGAAGAGCCGCAGAGAGCGCAAGATTAGTACTAGAACCGCTATGATTGATCTTATTCATAATGACCTTACAGAGGTAGCTGTGGGTCAATTGAGTGTCCAATACTTTGACGGCATAGGCTTAGACTCTTCTAATGTCTTGGGCCGTTTGTCAGATGAAACTGCTAGTAGATATATTCTTACACTTGAGAACGCAGCCAAGGCAGCACAAGATAATGCTGTACTGTCTGATGTTCTTGGTAATTTAGGTAGTATGTTTAATATTGAAATTGTTCCTGATGCTGATCCTAGAGCGATTGCCGAAAGAGATCTTATTAGACAGCAAGATGCTGCTAAAGAAAAAGCTAGGAATATCCGAGGCAAAGCATTAACAGCTGAGCTTAATAGATTGGGTCTTAAAAAAACTGGCAACGTTAAAGCTAAACAAGAACGCTTAGCTCAAGAGTATGCTCGACTTGTAAGAGAGGGTAAACCTATTGATGGTGAGCCAGAAGCAGAAACCAAGCCTGAAGAAACAACTGAAGAAACTACTGTTGAAGCAGAAGAAGCTAAACCAGAGGAAGATGTTGAAGAAGAGTCTCCGGTAGAACAAGAGGTATTACAAGCTGTAGAAGAAACTATGGATAAGAATGCTTCAACTAAAGATTCTGATGCAGGTAAAGCATTACGAAATAACCTTGAAACAGCTAGCACTGGTGAGATTGCTGCAGATGAAGATGGTACTGTATCTAAAGATCTAAAAGAAATGGCAGATATTCGTAATGAAGAAATAGCAAATGAAGATGAAGTAGAAGCCGCTCAACGAGCCGCAGAGAATGCAGACTCAAGTAGTCAACGGGTAAAAGAAAATTATGACAAAAGAAGACCTGAAATTCTTTTAGAGTTAAGAGGTATTGAAGCTGAACGTACAAAGTTAAGAGATGAGGCAAAAGAACAAGAGGGTGAAGAATTTGATGATGATGACTTTGCTATGCGAAAGGATGTACAAGCTTTAGATAAACGAGAAAATACTCTTAACAAAGAAATGGCAAAGATGGAAGAGGCTTTGGGAAATGCTTCGCAACGTATTGCACAACAGAATCCTGAACCTATTAAAAAAGCACAGGCAAAAAAAGAAAAGCTTGATGCCCGTAAAGAAGCATTAGCTCCTGAGATGGATCAATCTATTTCTGAGAATGTGTGGGCTCAGATTGAAGTTAGACGAATGAAGAAGGACAAGGCTCATGATGCAAGAAGAGTTCTTAGAAGGTTACGAGAGAGACACGAGAACGCAGGTACTATTCCAACTATAGTTGAGATTCATGCCGCTTTACTTGAAGTAGGCTTTGACGAGTTTGATGCTAAAACAATTGCTAGTAGCTTTAAGGGCTATATTAATGATGCTATTCAAGGCGATAAGACCTTATCTGCAGCTCAAAAGAAAAGTAAAACATTAGATAACTTTGATAAAGATGGCGGTACTACGGTAAGTAACAAACATTTTTACAAGGCATTAACAACATTCCGTGATAAGATTAAAGAAGAGGCTGACGCAGAACTTACCCAAAGAGATTTAAAGCAGGCTAAGATTATGGCTCTGTATGGTAAAGAAGAATGGGAAAGAGTTAGAGATGCTAAAAATCCTGACATTGAATTGGATATTGCTTTAGAAGGTAACGATGCTATTGTTCCTATTCGGGGTAAACCATTTACTGGTCTTATTAATTCTTCGTTTGATCCGACTAATAGAAACGGTATTGATATGTCTGATGAAGATAAGTCCGCTGTGCTTAATGCTCGCAATCAAGTTCAACTAATTAAGGCGCTGGAAAGAGCTGTCAATAACCTGTTAACTACTGAGGGTAGATCAACTATTACCAGTGCAGAGCTAGCAAGCTTTGCTTTACTTGTGGGCAAGCCAAAGGGTTCCGATATTAACGTCGGTCAGCTGTTCGCTAAAATGAACTGGGCGGTTATATTTAAAGAGTCTATGATTACTGGGGTGGATGAAGGTGTAGAATACTTTGATCCTGATAGTTTATTAGACGAGTTGATGATGCACAAAGCTAGAATTGAATACAAAACTAGAGGTAAGAAAACTAAACTTACTGCCTTAGAAGCACAAAAGGAATCATTAAGTAGAGATGAGTATCTTCAAGATGATGAATTACTCTTGCAAGAAACTTTAGATATTGCTGAAGGTGACTCTAATACGTTAAGGGAACTAGGACAGGTTTTATTTACTAGCGACACAAGTTCTCTCAAAGGTTCTTTCTTAATTGGTGTTGACCCTACTACCAGAAGATTAGAACGATCTGCAAATAAAGCTGACTATGAGGGTGTGGTAATTCAAGCTGTAGAAGAAAGAATGAAAGTTTACTTCAGACAACCACGCAAGCTGGGTAATATTGTTAATTTCTTAGTTGAAGAAGGAATATTAGATCCTTCATATAGAGGCGATACTTCTCCAGATGGTACTACACAAACGGTATATATTGCAGCAGTAGTTGAGTATCTTAAGCAGTACCCGGGCAATACAAGTGGAGAGTTAGCTTCGTGGGGTAATGGGGTTGTGTCTTATTCATTTGCAGATCAAATTGGCATGGGTGTTGTAGATACTCTTGCTGGTGAGCAAGTCGGTACTAAGCATGAAATGATTGAAGACTACGATGATGAGTATGATTCTAATGGCGCAAAGATTGATTCTTCTGACAGAATGGATCCTATCATTCATAGAGGAGCTCCTATTAAAATTAATATGGCTGAACCTATGCTTGCTGGTAGATTAGAAACCTTAAAAGAAGATCATAGATTAATGATGGTTAATCAGTTCATTATGGAATTAGATTTAACTGACGCAGAAATTGAAATGGTTAGATCATGGACACAGGATAATAACGGTAAAACTGCTATGGGTGTAGTAGCTGATAAAGCTAAGTTTATTGCAGGTGAAAGACCTATGCCTAGAATTATCTATGGCGATACTAGTGATACAATTCAATCAAGAGAAGACTTGATAACAGATATGGCATATGCTTTATCTGGATTGCACGATGTGCTTTTGTCAAGTATCCATGACTCTATTAATATTAAAGTAGATGGCGAGGAAAGACCCGGAGGAGTATTAGACGAAGAAATTGTTTCGGATCTTTACGAACGTCATGGTATTGGTTTAGCAGGAACTGCTGTATCTATTCCCGGTAGAGAAAATACTTTGGGTAGAGGTGCAGGAGAAGCTGGTGGTTTTGGTGTGGCTGGTGCTCGCTTTGGTACGTTAGCTTATCATTTATCTAGAAGTTATGGTAAAATGTATCCCGCATTTAGAGATACTGCTATTGAAGGTTTAGTCACATGGGAAGCATTTAGCCGAGCAATTGAGCAGGCTACTGATATTACTATTAAATCTGCAGAGGATGCATTGAGTAAAGATACATACTTTGATGGAAACTTTAATGGTATTCATCACAAGATGGCATTATCATTTACATTTACTGAAATGGATCTTGATTGGAACTTTCAATCAGATAAACTTAGAGAAGCTATTTCAGAAAAAGGCGATGCATTAGATAGATTCTTATTTGATCATAATGAAGTAATGGCTGAAAAGTTTGGTAGATATAAGAATAAAGCAAAGGAAGATTATTATATTAAAAGTGCTCATGATATTCTTTTAGCTTTGTTTAAAAGAGCTTACAACGGCACAGGAGTTGAAGCTGATACTGCACGAAAGGCAATTGAAAAATTACAAGAACTTGAGTTCTTACCGTCAACCCTTACTGTTGCTACATTTGAAGATGGTATGACTATTGATAATCTTTTAGATGGTGAAGAATATGCTAAGGTTAGAAAGCTATTTAAAAAACCAGTTATGACGTATCTTTACGGAGCTAAGAAGGATACTATTAACAAAGAGTTTTTAAGTTACCTAACAGATTCTAAAGAAGGGCTAGGTTTAAATACCACTGAAGCAAGTTTAATCTCAGAGCCTTTAACCAGACTTGCTCTTGGTTATGGACTTAAGGAACGTCAAATTGCTTTATCATCTTTAACTAATAAGAATCGTAAAGAAGATGATTTGTTAAAAGATATTCTGGGAGATGATCAGCAGTTAGATAATATTCTTAGTGCAATGCGTAAACGTATGGATGCTCATGGTTTTACTAAGGATAATTCTGATAAACTTAGAGAACACGTTAGAGATATGATGGTTGATCCAAGCAACCCACTCGCGTTAGAAGATATTACTTTTAACAATTTAGCATTCCAAATTCAAATGCGAGACTCTATGATTGAGGGATTAATTCAAGGACAACTTGGATATAAGCCGGGTACACCAGAATATAATAACATGAAGTCTAAGATTAAAAAGACAATGAAGAAAGCAGAAGAAGTTCAACAGAGCTTTTTAAATAATAGAATTAGACGGGGTATTGAAAGATTATCTGTTCCTACGTTAACAAGTGATACTGCTTTGTTAAAATTAACAGATGAAGATTTAAATACTATTCCAAATGTTATTGGTATTCTATTAACTAAACCTAAGTCAGAGTGGTCTAAGATTGACGAAGTACAGCCCTACTTAGATAAGAATGGAAATATTAGTGATGAACCAGTAGGCAAGACTTTGAATCCTAAGAAAAATATGGGAGCTCTTATTCGCCATATTAGAGTAGAGATCAATGAAGGCATTACTCGAGAAGAAGCTCAAGACGTTCAAAGAGCTGCTGATGAAGCATTCTCAAAACAAACGGGATTGTTTGAGACAGTACAAGCTATGAGCAATGTGGCTCGTAAAGCTGATATGAATGCATTAGAAGAGTTGATGACATTTGCTGGTGTCAGTGTTGGTGATCCTAATATGATGAACACTCTTAAAAAATTCTACGAGAACAATGTTACTTATCGCGGCATTGGTAGAGATGGCTATGCTGGACGCTGGTACGGCACTGAGCACGAAGGAACTCATCAAGGACCCAAGGGCGCACAAGATCAAGGTGAGGCTGCAGACGAGCCCCTACTGGCTATGGGTGTAATGATTAAAGCAAGAAACAATGTTGATACAGCTAAGGCTGAAGAAATGTTTACAAGATATCTACTGCATCGTACTGCTAATATTCATACAGATGTAGAACATGTTATTGTATCTATAGCTAAACAAAAACTTGAAGGCGAAACAGATCCTATACAAGTGCGTAGATTAAAAGCTGTTATTGCCATTATGACTCCTGAAGGTGAGTTAACGGCAGAACAAAAAACTGAAAGAGATATTCAATTCTTAGAAGATTGGCACAATCAATATGAAATTGCTAAGGCTGTAGAAGATGCTGTAAGAAACAGAGGGGGATTTGAAAGCCTTACTGAGTCTGAACGTCAACAGGTAAAGTTAAGTTCAATGCTTACGCAAGCTACTTCTGATCAAGGCTTTGATCCTCAAGCACTTAATCCTGATCAAGTATCTACCACAGTAGAAGAAGTTGAAGACCGTAAAATTAATCTTGGACAGAATCATGGTATGTTTGCAACAAGAGCAAAAGCTTTTGATACCTCGTTTAGAAATTTGGGCGTGCCTGAGTTTAAAGAGATTAGAATTAAAAGGCTGTTGCAACGCACTGGCATGGTTACAGGTAAGATTGAAAACCTTAAAGACTTTATGGAAAACGCAGAAGAATCAGATGCTTTAATGATTGAAAAATCTAATGTGGATAATCTTGTAGAGAATCCGTATAGCACAGAAACTACAGATCTATTGTATCCTGAGTTAAATGTAGCTGAAAGCTCTGATATTTCTATGAGAGCTGCTAGACAGAATATTCAAAATACTGCTACGCGTTTAAGAACACAGCTAATTAGATTTGCTTATGATCATGGTTTAATTGATATGATTCAACGAGGTGAATGGCAACGTGTTGACTATCTCATGAAGGTCCGTATTATTAGAGATAGAAATCATGAGCTACGCAGAATTGAATTAAATAATCTTTCTTCGTCATTATCGCAAGAAGAGGCAACTAAAAGACAAGAAGGAATTATTCATAGATTTAGAATGACCACGGCAAGGCAGATTAAATTAATTAATAAACGAGCTAGAGAAAACACTGATGCAATTAGCACTATTGTAGAAATGGCTCCCGGTGGTAATGTTTCAACAATATCAAATGCTACGCTGGTCAACAAAGACGGACATGAAAAAAACATCGGTGAAATTTTAAATACATTGCGGAATGAATTAAATAACTTAGGGTCATATGGTGTACTCTCCGGTGTTGAGGGTGTTGCTATGGACTCTTTGACTAGAGCTACTTTTGTTGATGAAAAAACTGCTGACAGACCTAGAATCGTTCACGCATCTGATGCTGCTCATATTCTTTCAACAGTTTTAGATATGACACAGACTACTGATTATTTAGCAAATCAAGAAGAGGGTAAACGATTAGTTAATACTATTATTAAAAGAAATAATCTTGATGTTACCCCAGAAGAGTTTGTAGGTAATACTCCTAGATACGGTAAATATTTAACTTTGTCTGAAGCTATTTATGTTCTGGATGAACTAGATAGAGTATACGGAACACTTGCTGAAAATAATGTCCTTTCGTTAGCTAAGGGTGCATTCTTGGGACAGCAAGATCAAGGAGAAACAGAAGCCGCCTTAGAGGGATCAAATACTCGTCGAGGTTTAGTTGTTGGTACAGGTGAAGTTGTAACCGAAAATAAAATTCAAGGTACAACTGGTCGCATTAAACTCACGTTAGCTCAAGCAAGACAGGCTCTTCTTAATATCAGAAACAGCTCTACATTAGAATTAATTACGGATACTGCATACACTGGTATCAATCATATTAATAAACACAAGTCAAGAGGTACACGTTTAGATCAAGTTGATCAAGTGACAGGCGAACGTATTTCAGAAATGAGACTTCGAGATGAAGTATATGCTGAAGCTATGCAGTATCTTGTTGACGAATACAATGTGCGAGAAGGCAAGCCAACAGAATTAAATACTAGCCTTGACATTGTAGTAGGCGGTAGAGATAGATCTATGCTTGCTCGTACAGAAGGCAACAATAGAAGATTGCCTAGTATGGGCGGTGTATTTGCTGGCGATCCGTTTAGAAAAAAACAAGGCACGCAACAGGCTGTTTATTTAGATTACTCTAAGTTTGAAGCTGAATCTGATAAACTTCATGTAGGTGTTTTAAAGGCTCAGCTTACTGCTTGGAATCAGCTTGGTCTGCTTGAAGATAAAAATTCTGATGGTAGTGACAACCCTGCAGCTCGTCTTAAAAAACTTATTGATATTAAACCACCATATGCAGGCATAAAAGGAAAGTTGTTAAAAAGACAAAAAGTTCTTGGCTATTTGGCAACTCACTATTCTATGTCCGATCAAATTTCTGTAAACACTCCCCCAGTATATGATGGTAATAAACTTATTAAAGCAGCTAAAACATATACATCTGTAGAAGTTAATACAGCTTTATCTTATATGGAACTGTTTGCTAATGAACCTGATATGTATGTTACTGAAGGCGGTGTCACAAGACACTTAACATTACAAGAAGTCTTGCAGCGTGAAGATGTGCAACAAATCAGTGCTGATGCTCAAACTTGGGCAACGACTGCTCACATGGTTAGAACTGGAGAAAATGGTAGATTCTATGATCAAGCTAGAGGATTTGTTATGTGGCTTGCAGAAAACCCTGCAAGCTTTACGTCTAGCGATGAAGGCGATTTAGATTTACAATTCTTTGAGTATCTTAAGAGTAGAAACGTACCTATTGATTTGCTTGACAAAACTCAAATGGAACAAGCTCAAAGTGCTTTGCGTAAATCAATTAGTCAGATTGAAGTAGAGGAAACTTTACAAAGCCGAGAGGTTCCATTAACCTTTAATGTAACTCCAGAAATGGCTAAAAAGAATCTTGAGAATAGTATCTCTGGCGTTGCTTTTAAAAATACATTAGAGCAGGCTGTTAAAGGGGAACACATTACTGAAGCAACTAAGGATATTGTTCTTGCTGTTGTGGGTAGAATCTCTTCTGCTAACTCAGACTTTTTAAACAAAGTTGATATTAGATTCGGTACAAACAAGAGTAGAGCTATCAGTGCAATGGCAGGTGACAGATATCTTATTGAATTAAGTTCTGAAGATGGTAAGAAAAATCCATTGACTGCTGCAAAGGTTTTGTTGCACGAACTAGTACACATTGGTACATACAAGTATTACAATCTTGAATCAACATCACAAGAAATGATTGAGATTCGTGAACTTATGCGATTTAGATCTGTAAGTAAACTTATGTACGATATGACTTCTGCATTTACCAAGGGAGATACTACAGCTACAACCTTACGACATCGACAGTTTATGCGTCATCCAGAAGAGTTTGTCGCTGAGTCTGCTGCCATGTTCTGGTTAACAGAAGCTAGAGGAGAGATCGAACAAATCCTTGCAGACGCAGAAGCAAAGACAGAGTTTAGTGATGTTGAGAATGGCGGCAAGCAAAGCTTTATTAAGAAGATTAGAAATGCTATTGTCCGCAGTATTGACAGCACAAGAAATACACTGCGATCTATGATTGGTACAATGCAAGAGTTTGAAAACGAGAGCGATACACATAAAGCTGAACTTGCTAAGATGAAAGAACTTGCTTTACAAGCTGCAGGTATTGTAATTAAAAACGGTAAGATAGATACACCGTTAGTAGCTAAGCCAAACAATACTAGGTATGTTAGAAACTTTGATGGCTCTGATACAGGAACAACACTTGAGTTAACTGATCAACAGCTAATGGATAAACTTGCAGAACGAACTAGACTTAAGAATGAGATTGCAACTAAGAAGAGTGACGAAGATGGTCGTGATCTGTCAGTAGAAGAAATCAGTGCGAAGGGTAGCAAGGTTACAGCCTTGAACAATGAGATTGAAGCAGCCGATGGTCAGCCGGATGAGTTTGGAACTTTTAGAACTATTAGACTTTTAGCTGAAGAAGAATTAATAGATTCAGGAAGAACTAGGTCTGATGGTGTTAACGTGGTTAACATGGGTTCTTTGATAAAGGAAAAACCCGGTATTGCTTTAAGTATTTTAACTAGAAACATTCGTAAGAACAATGGAGAAATTCATCGCGGTGTTTTAGATAGACTTGCCCTTAACAGTCGATCCGCTTTAGGGTTTAATCAATTAACTTTAGGTCCTTCACAAAATGAGCAGACCTATGATTCTATTTATGATTTATCAGTACAACTTAGTTTAATTATTGATCAGCAGATTCTTATGACTGAGCACATGATTAACCCAGAAGGTACTGCTGACTTGCTTAGATCAAAGCAAAAAATTGACAACCAGTTAGCATACTTGCGTGGTCAAATTCGTGGCAATAGAGATATTACGCCAGAGCAAGAGTATAAGATTTTGCACTACATTGCACATCCTGAAATTAAAACACCCGAAGAAGGTGAAGAAGGTATCTTTGAAATTGCAGGTTTAATGCGTACTCAGTTTAATGATATTATTCAGTTAGCAAAAGATACTGGATTATTGTTTGAAGATTTAAATTATGATCCTGTTCCTATTAAAATTAATGATCAAGCTCTAATGGAAAACAGAGATGAGATTGTTGCTTCCCTTACTGGTGATATTGCTAAGAAGATTAGAAACAATATGGGGGAGGCTATTGATCCTATTACTCTTATGAGTTCTGGTCTTTTACCACCAATGTTCTTAACTGATAGAAGAACTGATCCTATGATGTTAGATGAAGATCAGCAAAAAGAATTTGTTAATCGTCTTAAGAAATTAGCTGGCACTAAAGCTGGTAGAGCTGTTATTCAACATGCTATTAGTATGTTAGATTCTTCTGAGCAAGCAAAGTTTGAAGGATTTGAAGTAGAGGATTTACCGAACTTTGACTATCCTGTATCAACTGCTTCTCATTGGCAACTAACAAATGTTATGGCTTTGATGAATGCGTTTCAAGCTATGTACCAAAAGGGATTCAAACAACAAGGATTTAGAAAAGGTATTTCTAGACATTCTATTTTGATTGAGTTTGTTAACGCTAAAAAGAATAAGCAAACATATGTTAATGCTATCAGCAAACAAATTGATGCTAATCAATATTCTATTATGAGAGCAAACAAAGCATTCAATATAGGAGCTGTGAAAGCTTTACCGTTAGAAACTACAGAGTCTACAGATACTGCTGTGTATAGCCCAGCTACGTATCGGGCAGAACTTTTCTTAGGAGAAGTGCAATCAGGTGTTCGATTCTTAGCCAGTGATAAAGTCTTTGAACCAACTGCTAGTGAGATTACTACGCAAATAGTAGGCATGACTGCTGACCGACCAGACGGAACACATACCCTAGCAGATGCTTTTGTTAAAGATGCTGAAGTGCTTATTGAAGGTGTGGGTACAGGTCTTGGTTTTGATGCAGTTGCAACTAAAGCACTTGGTCACAGAGCTAGAGGTGCATCTTATGAAGTTGAAGGTGTTCGTTTTGATGACATCTTATCTACATTATTGGAAACTGGATCTAATAATATTATCCGTGATCCGGTATTGACTAGCGGTGTTCGAGATGGTCTAAAGAAAACTCGTAGTATTACTGGACTAAAAGAATCGCTTCAAGTTATTCAGAACAAGTATGATACCGTTGCTGGACGTAGAGTTCGTATTGATAAAGCACTCGGATCTGGATTTAATAACAAGCTTGCTTCTATGGGTAGTGATCTTGTGCTGGCTGCTTACGGCGGCAACTTGACCTTAGCAACTTCTATTGTCGAAGGTACGGCAACAGCATTCCAAATGGCGGGGCGTGGTGATATGCTGCTTGGTCCCGGCATGCTTCTTAAATCTATGTTATCCGGCGGAGCAAGAGGCACGCTTGGTGGTTTAGCTAAAGCAGGCCGATTGTTTGGAGTTGAAAGCAATAAGTTTGAAATTAAGAGTACAGCTACAGAGTTAGCTTATGCTTTCCAACATACTCAAGTTCGGGGTATGGAAACTGATAGAGATGATCCTAGTATGGTTGATAATACTACTCTTGAGAAAATGACATCTACTATTGGTAAATTCCCTAAGGCATTATCTGATGCTGCTACTGGTGGGTCTACTGGTGTAACCAATGGTATTAAGTATGCTGTAGAAGGTTTGGCTATTCATACTCTTAATAGAGCAATTCAAAGTGGTGGCTTAGCTAAGATGGCTACGTTCTTGGCTACAGATAGAGGCAGAGAGTTGCTTCGTATTCCGTCTGAAGATGTCAATGGTAGAGTATTATATAATCAAGTAAAGTTAATTATTAAGGAAAGTGGACTGTCTGACTTCGGGTTCTTGGGTAAACAAGATGTAAAAGTCTTTATGGCTATGATGGATTCTGGCCTGCTTCGCCCTGATTTCTTAACTGATCTTAATGAATTAATTAACGTAGCTGGCTTAGAACAGTTTATCTTTGATGGTTCTGCAACTAAGTATAGTCCTAGAACTACATCATTGTCGCAAATTGGTACGCTTCAAAAAGCTGCTTTGATGACGCAAGATAAAGCTAAGCGTGACAGATATATGAATACTCTTAGTCAAATTAAAGAGTATGTTAATAGAGAGATTGAAGCTCGGTTTGTTGGCGGCAATCCCCTTATGATGGACACTATGAACAGTGCTGGAGCTGTTCTTACAAAAATCTTTAGATCGTATCCTACTTTATTCTTTGGTCAAAGATTGCGTCAAGACTCTAGATACTATGGTCCTTTGCAGAATGGTATTCGTATTGGTAATCTTATTGCCTTGGATGTTCTGTATATGATTGCTAGTAGTGTTGCTTCTGGTGGACTAGATGATGATCGCACAGATTTATTAATTGAACAAATTCAACAAAAAGAAAACCTAGTTCGATTGATTTCTAGAACACCTACCTTTGGTATGCTTGGTGGCGTGGTAGCATCTGCAATTGCTGAATCGGGAATCTTTGTTACTGGCGGTAAAGGCTACACACAGAACCTTTTGAATCAAGCGTTCTTGCCCATTCCGTTAGCTAAGGCTCAATCCCTATTATCAGGTGGTTTATTAAATGCTATTAAGTATGGTAAAGAGCCCGGACTGAAAGCTGATGCTCGATTTAATCTTGCTTTGATGAATCTTATTACAGCCATGCCTGTCCTCCAAGAAGCTTATGTCAAGTCGGCACTACATCATTATTTCTCTACACCTATGATGCGTAAGATGAATAACGATAAGCTCAGAAGAACTATCAATGCTGGATCTGGTAGATCTGGATCTGGCGGTGGTGGTAGCGGTGGTAGTATGATTTATTATCAAGATCCAACTGACTACAGGCAAAACCCCGGAGCCATTGAATTTGCTGCGGATAGAAACATCTGGCCTGATGATCTTGTATCCTACGATATGCTGGCAGTTTTAGCCGGAGAGCCATTGCCGAACCTGATGGGCTCTCCAAGGCTTCCTGAGGCTCAAGAGATGCCTACCCCCTCTAAGCCTGCTGCTCCGCCTCCACCGGCCCCTGAGGCCCCGCAACCGGAAGTTAGCACTGCACCAGCCGTTTCAGCTGAGCCGGGAACCCCGAGTCAGCGAGTGGCAGAATCCCTAGGAAAATTTGGATAAGGGGGTCTATATGATATCTGCATTCCTAAACCCTGAAATGTTGTCCCTGCTGACAGGAAGTGTCACAGGGTTTATCTTTAAGAGCATGGCGGAGAAAAGACAAAATGAACAAGAAAAATTTATGCGAGTGCTTAAGGCACAAGAAGCGTCGGATGACTCAGCGGATAAAGCTGCTCAAAGAGTCAGTGATGCGGGAGGCAAACTTGTTAGACGTTGTATTGTCATATGCATTCTGTTTGCTACTATTATTGCTCCTTTTATTATTGCCTTCAATGACGGGATAACTACAGTGGTGGAGCATACTGAGACAGTGTATGGCTGGTGGGATCTTCTCAAGATGTTCCCTGAGGAAAAGACTTTGTTTACTGATGTAGACGGTTTCTTATTTACTCCTGAGAATAGAAATATTCTAGTAACTATTGTTGGGTTCTACTTTGGTCAAGCCGTGAAGGGAAAGTAAAAACGGATAGGGGTCACGAATTTGTAAGGGGTCTTATTAGGTTTTATTTTTTTAGTGACCCCCATTACCCCCCAACAAGGAGTTTGTGATGAACATTACTAAGTTAGAAGATCTTATGAACTGTCAACAGATTGATTATCTTGTCGACAGGTACAGGGACCAGCACGGGCCGTGGCCTGTGTCTATTAACTTCTTTTGTTATAAAGAAGGCGATAGATACCGCGATGTGTTTAAGTGTTGCTTCTATCGTCATCTTCACAAGTTGTCGAGAGTGTAATCACCGCCTCGCTAGGCTTACCGGCCTAGCGATGCTTTCCCATAGGCTTACTGCAGCCTTCAATGCAGAGATTAGGAGACTGTTATGAAACAGTTTATTACTACCGTAGCGTGTGTTGCTATCCTGTCGTTCGTCTTTGGCGTGTCTGTGGGTAGCTCTGAGCCGAAGCCTGCCCAAGCAGTGGGCTTTGAGCTTGAGCGATCACCAGCTGTTGCCATGGCTAACACCTTGCTGGAGATGTCACCACTCGAGGATGCTATCTGGTTGGCTGAGTCCAACCGATGGACCGGAGAGTTGGGACCAATCTTTGGTGACGATGGCGATGCCTGTGGTCCGTTGCAGATTCACTATGCCTGTTGGGTTGATGCTCTTGAGCACGACCCAAGCATTGGTGGTCAGTACCGGAACTGTCAGGATCTAGGCTATGCCCTGTCTATCTTCCGTGCTTACATGGATAGATACGGTCAGGGTAAGACTGATCGACAGAAGGCACGCATCTGGAACGGTGGACCGAAAGGCCACCTGAAGGCTGCAACACTTAGCTACGCTGCCTTGTCCTACTTGGACTAAGACACTGCTGGGCTACCTCGAAAGGGGTAGTGCCAGCATTCCCACCTCTTTGCTGGTTGCGGCGGGGGATGGAAGGTGGGTAAGCCACCATCGCAGGTAACTGTGGTGGTGGTGTTCCTCTCTGCTTGCAGGGGATACGCGAAAGGATTTGCAAAGCGATTGCCATTACGGCAAACCGCAGGACAACAGCGTCCGCTGAGGATGACAGTCCTCAACTGGGCAGTCCTCAACCTTCGGGCTGAGGTATCTGGTGTGGCATAGTGAAGCCCTACATTTACTGATTGGAATAGATTACCATGAAGAATTTCTTCAAGAAATCGGAATCGACATTTGTGGCCCCTAACAAGGTCATGTCGGTTGTCTCCTTTTCCTTTGACCGGAACGAGGGATGGCAAGTAATTGCTACTACTCTCCTTCCTAACGCTGGCTACAAAGCTGAACGCGAAGTAGTTGGCACTCTTGGATTCGAAGCACAGTCTGATGCTGTTGTTAAGAATCTGGTCAAGCAAGCACATGACTCGAATCGTGAACTCGTTTCGATCATCCCTGCTGGCAAGGACGGCGAGCAAGTACGCCCAGCTTACTGGGCTACCGTCGCTCGCTCGACAGGCGGTTACACGTTGACCGTCGAGGCCCTGATGCCAAAGGCCATCGCCCCGTATATCGAGGGTGTTGGTGCAGGCTTCAGCGTTGATCTCAAGACCAAGACCTATGGGCGTAAGCTCAAGGCCGAGGTCGGGCAGATCCTTTCCAGCTATGATCCGCAGGACGCTCCTGCGGGGAGCATCGTGTTCTCACTCTGTGTCGCGAACGGCTCAGGGTATGTCTCAATGTACAAAGCCTTGAACGGCTAAACCCATTGGGCTTCACACCACACCACTCTTACTCTGCTTAGCGGCGGAGTAAGGGCTTATGCCGATCATCTCTTATGATAATATTATGTTATCATATGCCATCATACATCATGGGTAATGGTTGTGGTGGTGGTGATGGTGGCTGGCTTGGGTCTATCTTGTGAATAACCCGGGTCTACCCATCCACATCGGTATTTCTATGGCTGTCCGTCCATAGGGATACCTGCTTTTTTCCACGGACGATTGGAGTTTATGATGCCACATCATAGATTGTTTACTGATAAATCTCCCCACAATAGGTATCCAATGGGCATGGAGCTGATGGTTCTAGCTTGGAACGACAAGCACCCTGATGATCCTATTCATTCTCGACAAGCCATGCAGGCTGCTGTCAGGAAGGCCGAGTTCTCGTTAGCTATTGCTCTTAGTAATGACCCTTACATGAGGGATATTATGGAAGAGACAGTTGAAGCTGAAGATATTGATGATCATCAGCGTCAATTGGTACGGATAGTTGGGCTTAGTGAGGGGATGCCTGAATCGTATGCACATTTTAAAAGAGGTGAATTCTAATGACATTATCACATAATGATCGTATTGAGTTAGATGAACTCAGGAAAGATAAGGCTATCTATGAGAATAAGATAGCATATCTAGAGCAGACAGTTAGATCATATAAAATTGAAATTAATTGTCTACGTAACAATAAGCTTAGCCCTGCTCAGGTTAAGCAAGAGACAATCCGTCGACTGAAAGATGGATTGCCTACTCAATTGTAAGCGGAGAGTTATTTGAGAGATGGACAGCACTGAGGTAACTTGGTGTTGTCCTTTACCTGTGTCGCAATGCGATACGCACGGTGCTTTTTCTCCTCGTGACCTGTCTCCGGCAAGAGGCAGGTCGCCTTCTGTACCAACTGTGGTACTGACTCTGCCACTGAGTAAGTGGTGATTATATTCTTGAAAGGAATCTACTATGCAGACTATGCAAAAGTGGATGACTGACCTCATCTCCCGTGTGGAGAATGAGTGTGGGATCTCTGTTACCACGGAGATCAAGAACATGTTGTGGGATGGCCGGACTAAGGCTTACATCGTCAACGCTCTGCGTAAGACGGTTATGGTCCACTGCTCCGGTAAGTACGCACAGGATCCGTCCTATGCCGAACGAGCACTCTTTGCCACCATGGTAACTAATGGGCTGACAAGCCCTGAGGAACGCCGTGAGGGCCGTGTACTCTTCAATCCCCCTGAGCTGGCTGAACGCCGTGCTCTTGTGTCCAAGAACGTACATGTCAATGTGCCTGATGCTTATCGTGAGTCTCTCGCGTGGGCTCAGGCTACCCCTTACCGGGTGAACACTGACATGCTTGGGCTGCTCATGGAGGCTAACCTGCTCGAAGAGTGGGAAGCCGAAGAAGCAATTCGTGTTGTCACTGACAACGATGGTATCTTCTACCTTGATTGCTTTATGGATTTCCGTGGTCGTATCTACACGAACCATTATGGTAGCTTGTCTCCTCAGGCCAACCAGAACGTGCGTGCTATGGTCGACTTTGGTTTTGAGACTCCAGTTGGATTGTGCAGTGATAACTACAACATGCTGATGGGTGTGTTGGAGGAGGAGTATGATGTTAACTGGAAGAACTACACCAAGATCCTGAAGAATGCAAAGTCTCTCCTTGCGGACAAAGCACATGGGAAGAAGACTGCCGGTGTTATCCGTGCAGCCCTGTGCCTCAAGGAGATTGCTACGACGGGCAAGTCCTCGTACATTGTACAACAGGATGCTACTTGCTCTGGCTTCCAGCACATGGCTGCGCTTATGCGTGACCATGATCTGGGTAGTCTGGTCAACCTCACGGCTGGCGTTCGTAGTGACTTGTACATGGCTGCCACTGATTTCCTGTGTGAACAGGGGACAGCGGTCGGTGTGTTCTTGGCTGACCATGACCGTAAGGTTGTACGTGCTGAGCTCGCCAAGCCAACTGTCATGCTGACAGGCTATGCCTCTACTGCTGAGGCACTGGCCTTGTCGTACCTTGGGTACGATGGCAAGGCAGAGTACATGGACAAGTCCGGTGAACCTGTGATTGCCACACGGTTCAAGGATGTGAAGAATGCGTTGGCACAAGGTGCTGATGTCAATTTCTATCCTGATTCAATCATGTCTGAATGGTTGGATGGCCGGACTGGT
>TARA_R110002012_G_scaffold16404_4_pt1 | contig 40712 bp, 55 predicted proteins | sample TARA_R110002012 | Tara Oceans TARA_R110002012 (sample SAMEA4396515) | marine metagenome | biome: Westerlies Biome; feature: [DCM] deep chlorophyll maximum layer (ENVO:01000326); material: water (ENVO:00002006), including particulate matter (ENVO:01000060) such as... | depth 40 m
TTTATCAGATTGCAGTTTTTTAAAATCACTTCCTGTTATTTTATGATAAGGAGGTGTTTGACTTGCAATTCTTTTTTGTTTATCAGACAACACATCAACAGTTTTATTGCTGAATGTATTTCTGTCATAATCTTTTTTTGTCATCTTACTCATAGTGCAAATATAATAATTAATTTATTAGCATCTCCAGCGTCTTAAAGACATAGCCTTTCTTGTTGGCCTTCCTTTTTTATCTTTTAATGGTCCTTTCATTCCTTTCATACGCGCACAGAAAGATCTTCTTCTTGCAGCTCTTTTTCCTGTTGCGTTCTTTTCCGTAACAGCAGTGCTTAACTTACTTCCAGGATTTTTACGTCTATAAGCAGCAACTCCTTTTTGTGTCATTCCTGCACCAGACTTAGTAGAACGATAGTTACCCCCCTTTCCCGTGCTTCTTTTTATTTGACTTTTCTTTGTTCTACCTTTTGTGGCCATTACTTTTTCTTCTTACGAACACAGTTAGGGACTTTCTTTCCCCCTTTCATTTTCATGCCGTACGCTATAAATCCTTTCCAACATGGATTCTTCATTCTCTTTTTTTTAGCCATTTTTTTTAACTTTCATTTTGGTTTTTATTTTAGTAACCTTTACTACAGGTGGTGTAGGAATAGTTTCTTCTGCACCGTCCCAAGGATTACCTCCTTTTTTTTTCAAATGTCTTTTCTTATAATTTTTTGTTTTGTTGCCTTTTGTGTTTTTATGTTGTTTATTGTGGCTCACTGTAAAGCAAAGATAATTATAATTTTATATTTTTTTTAAACCATTTAAATGCTTTACTAACTAAGGTGTTTTCTTTTTTCTTTTGTTCTGCCCTACAATTTACGCATAAAGAATCGCTAACAGTAATTCTTACGCTGTCTACTATTTCTTTTACAACTATCTTATAATCAAACACTAAACTATCTTCACTTATTAGTTTGAGATTGTTTAACTCGTACATACTTTCTTCAAATTTTTTTTCTATTTTTTTTATATCTCTTTTTTTTCGCCACAAGTCTTGTTCTAATAAAACCTTTTGTTTTTTCTGTTTGTTTACTTGTTGTATTGTAGCGTCAGCTAAACTATCTACGTTAATAGTATTTAATTCCTCTTCTTCGAGTAATACTTCGGGTTGGGAACAAGAATAAACTACAAGTAATAATATAATGTTTAATCTAATCATTTATTTCTTGTAATGTTTCAATAAATTTTTCATTTAACTTTTTATAATCACTTCGTAAAGTAATTACCTCTTCTTGTAATGCTTTTATTTGATTGGTTAAAGTAGTTTTATTATCTATATATAAATATCCTATAGCAATAAGACAAAAAAACAATACACCAATTACAGGATTAGCTGCAAAATCCTTAAAATCTATAGGTGATTTCATTCTATATTATTTTTACCTATTAGTTTATATCCGTTTTCCTTCATACTTGCTGCTACTTCTTCATCTGTAAACGTATATGATGTGTCTGAATCTATCATATCTACAAATAAATCTACATTAAGAGTGAATATCTCATAAAGCTCTTCCCCATCAGGAATCATATACTGCATAACATAATCATAATACTCTTGTGATCCTTTTACTATAAACATTTTTTGTATTTTTACAAAGATATAAATTTAATTCATGTTTTATCCTTCCCATAAATTCTTAAAATACTGGAGAGTTATACGATATTGGGTAAAGGCTAAGTATAAATTAACTACTCCTGAGATAGATATGATACTTTTTTTGTATGGAGAAGAGTATTTTAATAAAACAAAGTTTAAAGAGTTTGAAGAACTAATGTCTTGGAACGTAAATAGGTTTGATAATCTACTTAGAGATGGGTGGATACATGTATGGCGCAAGGGCTATGGTAAAAATACAACATTATACGAGCTTTCCTACAAAGGAAAGCGAGTCGCATCAACAATTTATAAGAAATTAAGTGGTGAAGAAATAGGAGAATCGGCACATATCAATCCTTTATTTAAAAAAAATGTATCCTACACTGATAAACTTTACAGAAATTCTATAAAGGAAATGAATAAATTTATAAAACAACAACGATATCTCTCTCAGTAATAACAGTATAAGCAGTATCATTGATAAGCAAGCTAAAACCAGCAGCCTTATCATAATATACTGTTTCTCCTTCATTAATTTCTGAGACATCTGTTCCCGATTTAATAACCTCTCCTTTTTTATATCTAAACTCTTCAGCGTCTGTTGCAGTTAAAAGCAATCCCGACTTAGTCTTAAGAGTTTCATTAATTGGTTTTATTACTACATACTTTCCAATTGGTTTCATGTTTTAATGTTTAAAGATAGCATAAATTTTTATACCGTTCTTGTTATTAATTAATCTACGTTCTACTTTTTCTTTCGAAACGACAACCGCAGGTTGGAGTTTCGGATTTTTTGAGTTTAATTTACGTTTCTTCATTTAGCTCTAACATTTGTAACAATTGCATTAGTGCTTAAAATTGTTGTGGCTACACTTACAGCATTTATAAAAGCATGTTTAGTTACTTTTAATGGATCTATAACTCCCATAGAAAACATATTACCATACTTATCATTTTTTACATCATAACCATAATTAGTTGGTTTACTGTAAATCGTTTCAATAACTTTCTTATCGTCTATACCTGCATTAACTAATATTTGTTTCATAGGAACTTTCATGGCTATACGCAAAATCATAAGAGCTGCATTATAATCAATGTCATTTTTACTTTTTGATTTGTTATACTTTCTTAACCAATCTTTATTTGTTAGTTCTTGAAATACTCTAAACAAAGCTAACCCACCGCCTGGTATAATACCCTCTTCCAATGCAGATCTTACTGCGCATACAGAGTCATCTACTCTATCATACTTTTCTTTTTGCTCAATCTCACTGTGTCCTCCAACAAATATACACCCAATAGAACCAGCTAAACTTGCCACCCTTTCATCTATAAAACTTCTTTCTGCTTTATGTACTGTGTTATCTTGTTGTACTTTTAATTCTTTTATTCTATTAGTTAATTCTTCTGTTTGATTATTTTCTTTTAAAATTATGGTATCAGCGCTTGCTACAATTATTTTATCAGCAGTACCTAAATCTTCAGCTCTCATTAACGACAAGTCATCACCAGTTTTCTCAGAAAAATATTTAGCACCAACAGCTAATGCAATGTCTTGCATAAGCTCATGTTGCTTGTAACCAAAATTAGGTGGCGCAATATTACAGAACTTTAATCCATTACGCTGCACATTAGCAGCCATAGTATTGATTACGTTAGGAGCGCATGGTGCAATAATTAAAAGTTTATCACCGTTATTTATTATTGGTTTTAATACATTCTCAATTTGTAATATGTTATTTATTTCTTGATCACAAACTAAAATCTTAACATCTTCTAAAACACACTCATCTTTCTTTTGATTATTAATAAATAAATTAGAAGTATATCCCCTGGCTATTTTTATACCAGTTGTAACTTCTGAAAAAGTTTCTGAGTTTTGTGAACGTTCAACTGTAACCACACCATTGACACCAACTTCGTTGTAAGCCTCTGCAATAATTTTACCAATCTCATTATCATTGTTAGCTGATATTGTAGCAACATCTAATAATAATTTATTTGTAATCTTTTTAGATTTCTTAGTTAAACTTTTAATTACAAACTTTGATAAAGCATTAATGTGTTTAATAACCTCAGTCAAGTTATTTTCTTTTGCTAATACAGACTCGCCTGCTTTTACTATGGCCTCAGTTAAAACAATAGCAGTAGTTGTTCCATCACCTGCTGAGTTAGCTGTTTTCATTGCAGCCTCTCTCATCATTAATATTGCTAAGTCTTCTATTGGATCATCCAAACGTATAGCGGATGCTACAGTTACTCCGTCTTTAGTTACCGTTAATCCACCAGTGTGAACGGCTGACTCTAACAATACAGTTTTACCGCGTGGTCCCAATGTACTCTTTACAGCTTTAGATATAGCAGTGATTCCTGCCATTAATTTTTTACGGCCTTCGCCATCAAACGTAAGAGTTTTGGGAGTGTATCCTTGTGGAGTCATATTGAATTGAATTTAATTTAATTATCGCAAATATAATAATATTTTTTACAAAGTCTTATGTCGATATGACAGTTTTTTTTTGTTTTTTTAAAATATATATATAATTGTATTAATAATATTTATTTATTTATTTATAATAATATACTTTTTTTTGTCATACTGTCATAAAAAGAAGTAAAGTATTAAGAATCAATAAGTTAAATAAAAATGAAGTTGTCATAAAACTGTCATAAACTGTCATATAAATAGAATATATATAAAAAAAAAGTGGAAATCATTAGATTCCACTCCTTTTCACTAACTAAACTAACAACGGGATTTTATTAAAAGTTTAACTGATTAAAATTTTTTCTGTTCTCAGCAACTTGTATACCTTCAGCTATCATGTTGACTTTTCTGTCGTTTTCTACAGCTCTTTTAATAGAAGCTGCACGAGCTATTCCTGATTGAGAAGGCATACGATCATTTATTAATCTACCGTTCTTAACCATCAAGCCATCTACATAATCATTAGTGCTTTTATAATCTGATAATTTTCTCATGATTTCTTTTTTTGTAAAGATAATAAAAAAATGTCACATATATAGGGGTTTACTATAACCACCCACCACACGCGCAACACGCGCCAGCAGAAATCCAGATTTTTTTTAGGGGGGGGTTGATGTTTTCAAATTTTTTGGCCAATTGTTTTGGCTTTTGGTTTTGCTGTCATGACATGCGCCGCGCCCGTTCCCGTAGTCCCTCGCGCCACCGTTCCCGCCACCGTTCCCGCGTTGATTACGGCCGTTAACGTTTGCCAATGTTACCCGCCGAAATGCGCACGCGTTCAGCCTTCCCGCGTTACCCTCCGCCCATAGTCAACCCGATGAAACATTTTAACGGGACATTGTACCCGTCAACCCTCTGAGAATTAAGAATTTGCGCGCGTTCGTACAGTTGTACACGAATTTTGTAAGGATTAAGGCCTTAATGAACAATTAATGAACAATCTGTGCAGTATATCCGCACACTTTTTATATATTTGTATTAGTTTTAAATCGTTCTTTATTTCTTGGCCTCACTTTATTAATCACACACTAAAAAAATTAATATCATGGAAAATACAATCCAATCAGACAAAGAATTTATATTAAATTTAGAGTCTAAAAATCAATCATTATTCAACGGCTTACAAACTGAATTAAACGCCGATTTTGGCGCAGTTAGTTTGTTAAAATTTGCAATAGATTTGCGCGAATGGTTAACCGATAATATAAACGGTTACGATTCCGACAAATTACAGAGTTTGACAAAGTCCGATAAATTAGGCAGTTATACAGACTACACTAACACAGTCAACAACGCACATTTATATGATTTTTTAAATTCTGATATATTACGTTTTAACTATATGCAAACAGAAAAAGATTATCCAAACAATCCGTTTATAATAGGCTATTATAAGGCCGAAAAATACGCGGAAAAATTCAATCTAAGCGCCGATAAAATGATTAATTATTTACAATCGCGCGGCCTTTATAATGGTTTAAGTTGGGAAAACATGCTGACAATGGACGCAAAAAAATCATTTAATTATGAATTTTTACTTACTAAATTTGTTAAGGCTTTTATATTAGAAAATTATAAAATTCTATTAAAAGGCGTTACCGTTGACACATACGATAATTGGCAGTTTGTTTTCTGTTCTGACGGCGAAAATCTCAAGTTGATGACGTTAAAATTTAAATTAAAAAATAATTTTGAAGAATTTGACATCTCGCCAAGCGGTAAATCAAAACCCTCTGACTCGTTCGGATGGTAACCAAATTAACCCCCCATTTCGGGGGGTTTTTTTTGTCCAAATTGTCGGGGAGCTTTAAAAGATCTGTGGAAATTTTGTGATTTTTAGGCCTTTTTTTTTGGGCCAAAATAAACGTAAATACACGCCAAAATTTACGATTTAGTTGATTCTGGAAATTTATTTTTACCCTAACAAACGCAAACAATTGACAACTTATAAACGTCAAACGATCCTTTAATAAAATATATATGCAATAATTATAAACATTTAATACTATTTTATTATATTTGTTATTATTAATTTAAAAAATAACACTATGAATAAACACATTTATGACATCGTCGAAAGATATATTGATGTTCATATTGAGTTTGCTATTGATTCAATGGCAGAACAAATTGAAGATTCAATACATTTAGACGGCGCACTCTTAAGCGATAAAACAATAAAAACATATATAAAAGAATTAAAAAAAGTAATGACAAACAAACTTTCTCAAATTCTTAATGAAAAAGGAACGCCATATTTAGTTAAATTAGATGGGTTTCAAGATAAAATTTATTGTGATGATGTAGAAAATATTGACAATATTATTGATACATTCTCAGATTCTAAAGACGCGGAAAAAATCTATATTGGCGAAGACGCAACGCCTCCAATTTATAAACTAAAAAAATAATTATGAACACAAAATTTAAAAAATCTTTTGTACTGTCTAACGCCTTTGGCCTTAATACATGGGTGGAAGTCTCCGAACCTCCAAAAAGTTATGATTTGTCCTATACTAAAATAGATTTATACGACGATAATTTAAAGAAAAAGGGGATTGGATATTATAAAAACTCAAAATTTGTTGTAGCTTATCAAGGCGGCCCATTTGACAACGATTTAAAAGTAGTAAAAATTAAAAATGATTTGTTACAATATATTGATTTTTCCTCTATTATTCACGACTATAATTTAAAGAATGATGGCATACAAGACAATATAGAATATCAATTTAATAAATGGATAAAACGATTTATTTTAGATAATCAAAAATAGGCTTAAAACCCTTAAACAACCCCGCGTTAAAATTTATCATTTGCGCGGGGATTTTGGGTGCAAAAACTAATTATTAATAAAATATAATACTATGACAAAAAATGAATTTATAAAGCGCGCAGAGGCCGTTAATATTAAAAAATCACGCGGACATGATGCGCCATCCTATGAATGGGACATAAAATTTGATAATCAACTTATTTGTAATTGTTGGGACGATTCACGCGGTGGAGAGTTAGAAATTACAAATATTGGCCATCATAAAATAGAGAACATTTACTCTACAATTGATGTAAATTCTTTATATGATAAAGAGTATAAATGGACAACAACTCTTGAATTATTATTAAGTGACTTACTTAATATAGCAATACAAAAGAAAGACTATAAAAAAGGAGTAGTCCTTAACAATGGAACGATTATAGGCTACAATAGACAAATCCCTACTATCATTAAAAAATATGGTAATAATGGCCTTAAAATGATTCAGCAGCTAATTGACGATGTCGAAGACAAAGATACAATACTCAACAAAGAATATTTATTGAGTTTGAATCATCAATGTACTGATTCCACAGCGTTAATTAAAATTTAGTGTTTGTGTTTCTCAAATCAACCTCCATACTTAATCGTATGGGGGTTTTTTGGGTTAACGGGCAATATTACCCGAAAATTAAATAAATTAAAATTATGGCAAATCAAAGCTATTGCAGATTTACAAACACAACAACTGATTTACGCGATTGTGTAAATGCTTTAAATAATGGAATAGACGTTGAATGGATGTCTGACGAAGAAATTTATAACTTAAAATTATTATTAGAGTATTGTCAAGAAGTCACGGATTTATCCTCAGAAATTGGCAGCATAATAGTTAAATACAATAAATTAAATAACGTAGGATCTTAAAAAAAAAAAATGAAAATAAAAATAAATGATGTAATTAAATTTACAGATGTGACTCCCAATAATTTTTGGGTTATAAAATGGGAAAGGGGCAGCGGCTACGCATACAAAAGTAAAAATGACAGTTGCGTAGGCCATGTGGACAGAGATTGGCTGCATTGGATGATTAAAAAAGGCAGTGCCGAATTAATAAAATCAAAATAAAATTATATGAATTTACTCACTATAAACGGAAAATTAAAAAAGACTAATTTAGAGAATATGTCACGCGTTATGAGTTTTAGTATTCCCGCCTATAAAGGTATAAACGGGAAAACTACATGCCCATTTGCGAAAGATTGCGTTAAATATTGTTACGCGAAACGCGGCAATTACAGATTTGATTCTGTAAAAAAAGGATTGCAAAAACGTTTTGAATTAACAAAAACGGAGGAATTTATAACTATCATGCAAGCGGAATTGTTTATGCAAAGGCCGACACATGTTCGGATTCATTCGGCGGGTGATTTCTACAGCCCCGAATATATACAAAAATGGGTAACATTAGCAAAACAAAATAAAAATATTGTTTTTTATGCTTACACAAAATCCGTTCCATTATTTAAAGGATTAAAGCTACCAAAGAATTTTATAACTATTTATTCTTTTGGAAGTAAAAGAGACGATTTAATAAATACAAAAACAGACAGACATTCAAAAATTTTCAAATCTCACGAAGAAATGAAAAAAGCGGGTTATATAGACGCAAGCGATAACGATTTAAACGCCATTTCCAGAAGTAAAAAGATTGGTTTAATGTATCACTAAAAATAAAATAAAATGAATTACATAAAAGATGTTAAAATAAAAAAAGATTTATATAAAATTAGTAACACACAAACAAGAACAAACGTAGGTATTGAATACAACAAATATTTTGTTGAAGAATTTAAAACCGACTTTATATGCGGGGAAAATATATTAGATTCTTTTGCTTTTTTTGTTAAGGGTTACGATTTACTAAGCGAAAAAGAACAAAATGAATTAGAAAGAATTATAAAATTTACTAAAAATAGATTTTATAAAATGATGAATGACTACGACAAATTAGAAATTAATAAATTAAACAAATGAAAAAAGATATAAATTTTTGGACAAAACTTTTAAAACAAGCATTAAAAAGTGGAAATATAATATATGCAATGCATTGTGATAAAATGATTAATAAACTAAAACAATTAAACAAATGAAAACAAAAACATACTTACAAAAACTTGGCCTCACTCAGTCATTAATGGATTATGAGGAGGGCAGTTTAAACGAAAACGAAATATTAGATCTCTTCAGCGAATTGATAAAAAACGGCATGGCTTGGACACTACAAGGAGCTTACGGGCGAATGGCTCGCGCATTAATAGAATCTGACTATATTAGTACAAACGGGAAAATTAAAAAATATTACAATTAAATTAAATAAAAATGACTAAAAAAGAATATAATAAAATAAGAAAAATGCTTGATCACTGGGACAACTGCGGCATTGACAAACAACAATTCATTAATATGATGGATGAAATGTTAGAAGAAACGGAGAGTATAAATAAAGAATTAAAAGCGTATCAAAAAGGCTTTAATTATATGTTGGAATATTACAATTATTTATCACATGAAGACAGAAAAATATTAAATACTAAATTAAATAAAATAGGACTATGAGCTTAACAAAAAGTAACATATTAGAATACGAATTGTCTGAAAACAATATTATAATCGTACATTACGATATTCATTCTCAGCAACAAACAGATGACGGATTAACGCAAGCGTTAGAAACCACTGAAATAACTGAAATGATGTTAAACAATGAAAGCGTTTCATATAATTTATATGATTTATTGCATGAGGATATCTACGAGAAAATTAATGAAAAAGAAAGTCAATGAAAGTTTTAATTGCATGCGAAGAATCGCAAACTATAACAAAAAAATTTAGAGAAAAAGGAATTGAGGCGTACTCATGCGACATTTTAGATTGTAGTGGGGGCATGCCTCAATATCATTTAAAAGGGGACGCCTTAACTTATGCATACAGTGGATTTTATGATTTAATGATTGCCCACCCTCCATGTACTTATTTAGCCGTAAGCGGCGCGCGTTGGATGTATAATAAAGATAAAACTATAAACACAGAAAGAAAAGTACAACAAGATCTTGCATTAGATTTTGTAAAATTATTGATGAATGCGCCTATAAAACACATAGCAGTTGAGAATCCAATAAGCGTTATATCTTCTAAAATACGCAAGCCCGATCAAATTGTACATCCTTACATGTTTGGAGATAAAGCAAGCAAGTCTACATGTTTATGGCTTAAAAATCTACCGTTATTAAAACCTACGGATATAGTAAGCAAAGGAGAATTTTTTGAATGGATTGATAAAAAGGGAAAAAAGAAAAGACAAGCGCAATGGTACATGGACGCGTTAAAAAAAGCTAAAAGCCCAGAAGAACGTAGAACATTAAGAAGTAAAACGTTTGAAGGCATGGCGCAAGCTATGGCTAATCAATGGAGTAATTATTTGTTAAATTTGTAAAAACGAACAAAAATGAAAAAAACATATTTAGTATCTCATATAAATACAAAACTAAAATTTGTCAGTCATCATATATATAAAAATTTACATCAAGATATAAACGAAGTAAAACTCTTTATAAGAAATACTTTTATAAACGATTCAATAAACGAGTTTGAAACAGACAAAAAATCACTTACTAATGATAATAAAAACGATGATTGGTTTTTAGAAGTTTCTCATGACATGTATGAATCCTTTAAAACACAAGTACATAGAAAATTAGAATCTTCTTTATATGAGGAAGTTTTAACTGAAACAGAAAAAGGATTTATAATTTCTGATGGAACACATGAGGAGTATTATAAAATTAAAGACATAACAAACGATAAAATATATGGAGTAATTTCAGAGACTAAAACTGGAAAAATGCATTTTGTTTCTGAGAATATATATCACAAAATTATACATAAGATTCAAGATATTCTACACTTATATAATGAATACAAACGTCAAGAATACGAGAAAGATTTTTTAATTTGGGAAGATGTAGAGTTTGCGTCTTTGGGTTACTCATCTTTAGAAAAGTTTGAATTTTATATCCACCCCGAATTATTTGATTATAATTTCTTTGATTTTGAGACGGGAGCTGTTAAGGATCAAGAACAAACTTTTGATAAAAACGACACTATTTTACAATTTAATCTCATAGAAAACGTAGTTATTAACAATTAAGAAACATTTTATAAAATATATATGATTATTTAATAAAAGTTTTTATATTTGTATCGATTATTAAACAATAGGAAGGTATTTATGATTAAATCAGGTACATAAACTAAGTTATACCTGAACGACTCTACAAGCCAAGAACATTCACAGTCTGAAATAGTGATGTACGGATGAGAAACTTGTAGATACAAGGATAAAAAAAGCCTACTTATTAAATTATTAAACATAGGGGGAGGGAGAGTCCGCAGGCATGCCGTAAGGATACATAAGGGAAACTGTATCACCTCTCCCCTTTTATAAATTAAATTAAATTATATGCTAAAATTAAATAAGTCAGAAGAAAGAGAGTTAGCAATGCTAAGTAAAGAATTGTTTAACCTTTCGCCTATGAAAAATAATATAGAATATCAACTTAAAACAAAAAGACATGCAGAGTTAGTTAATAGACGTATTGCATGTTTGTTATCTAATGAAGCATTAGACACAACGTTTCAAAAAGCGGTAACCAAATCATTAGAAAAATAATAGTGTGTTTTTGTTAGGAAAGGCGGGGCGCGAGGGGAGTATGTATAATGCATTTATCAATCTTACTTGCTTGCCCGCCTTTTTTTATATAATATTATGAATGTATTAGAGTTATTTAGCGGAAGTAGAAGTATAGGAAAAGTTGCCGAACAATTAGGCCATAAAGTTTATTCTGTCGATAATGTAGACTATCCTAACACAGATTATGTAGGAGACATATTAGACTGGAAACAAGACTTATTGTGTTATAATGAAACACCCGATATGATATGGGCAAGTTGTCCATGTACAGATTTTTCTGTTGCATGCATTGGCCGAAAATGGGTAAGCGGACATGAGTATAAACCACGAGATCCTAACTTAATTGGGATTAAATTATTAAACACTACCATAGAGATTATAAAGTATTATCAAAGAGCAAATCCCGATTTAATTTGGTTTGTAGAGAATCCCAGAGGGAAGATGAGAAAGTCACCTATTTGGGAAACTATTGAGCATCAAAGACATACGGTTTTTTATTGTAAATTTGGAGATACACGCATGAAACCTACTGATATATGGACAAATCAAGAGTATTTCAACGCGGGAGAAAAATGTAAAAATTATAGATATGATGAAGATGGAAATGTAATTGACAGACATTGTCATCATGAAACATCACAAAGAGGAGAGACTGTCAAGAGGCTAAGACAAAAAGGAATCATGGCAAAAAAGGGAGGAACAGAAGTACTGAAAGATAACCATGAGCGTAGTAAGATACCACACAAACTGTGTGAGCATATTTTTAATAACTTAAATAACAAAGATGAACAAAGAATATTTACGAAAAGTCAGCAATTACAAATACGAAGTTTTAGATTATAGTGCATGGGCAAAATATATAAGAGAAGAATACCAAAAAACTGCTACTAAAAATTTTAAACGTAAAGCTAAAAATACATTAGAGGAAATTAAAAACCCTAAGATTGAGGCTGTAAATTTTAATTGGTAATGAAAGAAGTATATGAATTAATTCTGTTAGAAAAATTAAAGGATCAGCCTAATAAAAAGCTGATTCAATACTTACAGAATCTTAAAATACAGATACTTAAAAAAATTATTATAGATAACTACAAAAATAACGAAATAACAAGTCGGGAATAATCCCAATAATTTGACAGGTGTAAGATACCTTAATATTAAATGTTTGGCTTGTTGTATTTAGGGAGGTAGGTATAAAGGCGATATTGCCATGAACGTTAATACTATTATCTACCTCCTAAAAATTTAATTAAATGAAAAAACTATCTCAATACTTAGTGGATCAGCTTAGATCTAAACAAAACCTTATTAAGTACAATAAAGAAAATAGATTGGACACTATTGAAATGGATAATTATTTCAAAAACAGCGAAAAAATAGAAATTAGTGGTAAATTTGTAAAGGCTTGTAGATACATTCTGCCTATCCCAAATTTTGTACCAGTAAAAAATGATATGTCTAAATATAAATTAAATAAAAATGAGCAAAAAACCCCCACAGTATTATATAGGTAAAAACGGTTATGTAGCGGAACAAGTTATATACGGATTTAGTTGTTCTTGGAACGTTGGTAATTCTGTTACTTATTTATTACGAGCAGGAAAAAAAACAGAAAAAGGAATGACTGATCTTGAAAAGCATATAGAGGATTTACAAAAAGCAATTGATCATATAGAATACGAAATATCATGGTTAAAAAAAGATGCATTATTAAAATTAAATAAAAAAAATAAAAAGAAATGAAAAAAGAAATATTCGATAATTACGCAAACGCAGTAGCAGATAAATTTCATTTGAATTTAGGAGATATGTTTACTAACTCTCGTAAAAGAGAAATAGTTGAGGCTCGTCAAATGTTATATTTTTTATGTAGAGAGCGTCCAATACGATTAAATTATATACAAAGATTTATGGAGGAAAACGGCTTGCCTATATCTCATTCAACCATATTACACGGAATAAGAAGAGCAAAAGAGTTTGTTAGTAATGATGACGATTATAAAAATATAATTGATATTATAAAAAAAGATAATCAGTAGTGTACAGCTTAGAACAATTATACCAGCAAGCCAACAAAAGTAACTCTTTATACATTAAAAAAGAATATGGAGAAAGCCATATATATTTAGGCGTCAAGATTCAAAAGTTTGCAAGTAAAATAGAAATATTAAATTGTTCTAAAAACGGAGATTATTATAATGAAATAAGTGAAGATCAGTATAAAGATTTTTTCACTAATGGATGGGTAAAAGGATGTTTAATTCTGGCTGTTTCTAACTGTGTTAGAAAACTGAAGCTAATTGAACAAAGAATGAGGGATGAAGTTAATACAAGAAAAAATGATAAGTATATTAAAAATTTAAAAAACAAACGGGAATTTGTAATGAAAAAATATACTAATCATTCAAAATCACTAATTAAATTAAATTAAAATGGAAAGAATGTCAAATAAAATAGATCAAAGAGAGGTTTTTAAATCTCTTGCTAAATTTCAACAAGAGGTACCTGTTCTTTTAAAAGGATCAGAGGCTTATGGTTATAAATATATACAGTTAGGCCACATGATAGCGCAAATCAATCCTCTGCTAAAAAAACACGGCTTAGGCTTTACACAGTTAGTTAACGGTAAAGGATTAACAACTGTATTGTTTCATGCTGAAAGCGGACAATGTATTCAAGCGCATTGCGATATTCCTGAAGCTACAATGAAAGGCATGAATGCATTTCAAACAGCAGGGGCTGGTATAACGTATTTTAGAAGATATGCATTAGGAGCATTGTTAGGTATTATAACTGATAAAGACACTGATGCTAATATATACAAGTCTACAACTAAACAAGAAGTAAAAAAACTCGAAGACAATACAATAACAAAAGCCACTTTAAACATTAACGATAAGGAAATTTGGAAAAAAGTATTGTCATATATTGCTGAAAACAAATCACAAGGCTTGCCTTCGATTGTAAAAACATTAGAAAGAAAATATAAAGTTACTGCTGATGTTAAAAAAGAAATACATAAGCAATTAAAATCAGCTAAGTAATGACTGATATAATTGAAATACTTGAGCAAGTAGAGGTATTAAAACAGTTAAAAGAAGACGTAAAGTATTATGGATCTTATGGTAAACAATGGCTGTCTAATTCTGATATAGGAGATTTATTAAATGATCCTAAGTCTTTTAGACAAAAGGGTAAGCAAACTAAAGCAATGTTGGAGGGAAGATATTTTCACACTGCTATGTTAGAGCCTGAAAAATTAAATGAGTTTATTGTTTTAGATATGAAAAGCAGAAATTCACGGGCATACAAAGAAAATGTAGCAATGAACAGTGAAGATAATCAAATGTGTTTATTAGCCCATGAAGTAGAATATCTTAATGAATTAATAAATACTATGAAAGGTAATTTTGAAATGCATAGTAATATATATGATGAATCTAATCAATTTGAAGTTCCTATGGTTAAAAACATTATGGGAATAAATTGGAAGGGTAAGGCTGATATTGTTTGTCCTGATAAATTAATTGACATAAAAACAACATCTGATCTAAGCAAATTTAAGTATTCTGCATCAAAATATAATTACGATAGTCAAGCATATATATACCAAGAATTATTCAAAAGGCCTCTTGAATTTTATGTAATTGATAAAAATACAAAAAATTTAGCTATCATAAAAACGAGTGCAGAGTTTGTTGAAAGAGGTAGAGATAAGGTAGAGAGAGCTGTAGATGTTTATAATACTTTTTTTACTGAGGATGCTCCAGAAGATATAAACTCATACATTCATTATGAAACATTATAGAAACATAATTTGGCATAGAAAAATTTATTTTTTTCTAAAAGTTTTATATAAATTAATAAAATATTATTTATCAAAACTATCATGGAAAAGAGAAATATTTATAGTAGAAGTTCCAACTGCTATGAAGAGCGAACAGGATAAGCAAAAACTTATGGCTGACGTTTTAGAAATTTTGGAACATGAAATTAAATTACATTAAAAATGGAAGATAAAATTTATGTAGGAAGTGGTACTGAAAAATTTGAGGGAAATCTCGTATCTATCAGTATTTGTTTATCAGATTTGCCAGCCGCTCACATGCAGACTGCTAAAAATGGTAAGAAATATATTAATCTCAATGTACAAAAGAAAAAAGAGGAAGATCAGTATGGTAAAACTCATTTTGTAGCTGTTGACACATGGAAACCAGAACCTAAAAAACAAGAAGCTAAGGTAGACGAAGACTTGCCTTTCTAAATTTAATGAGGGATTAGTTGTACGAGGATTTTATCAAACGTATTTACAGCTTTTCCCTCTTTTTTTACAATTTCAATTTAATTTAATACATGCAAATTACAATATTTAAAGATATTTTAGATACATCTCAGCCATTTTATCGAGATGTAAACATTATATTAGAAAGAATAAGAAACGGCTCTTCACAAGATATAGTCAAAAGAATAAGAGCTGAAAAGAACAAAGAAAAAAGAAACACATTAAAGAAAAAACTACCTGCTATTTGTTTTAGTGGAAAGTTTACAAAAAGAAATGATAAGGCTTTAATGAAACATAGCGGATTGATATGTTTGGACTTTGACGGATATAAAACTAATAAAGATTTATTACAAGAAAAAGAGAGGCTTACAAAAAACAAATTTGTTTTTGCTGTGTTTATCTCTCCAAGTGGAAAGGGCTTAAAAGTATTAGTTAAGATCCCGCCTAATACAGAAGATCATAAAAATTATTTTAATTCATTAGAAAAGCATTTTAATTCACTATACTTTGACAAAACATCTAAAAACATATCTCGAGTTTGTTATGAATCATTTGATAATTTTATACACATAAACACTAAGTCAAGTATATGGGAGAAAATTATAGAACCAGAATTTACTGAAATAGTTAAGCATCAAGACATTCCTACATTACCAATAACTGATGAAAATAAAATTGTTGATATTCTTTTAAAATGGTGGGAAAATAAATTTGGATTAAGAAACGGAGAAAGAAACAATAATGTTTATATCCTGGCTGCTGCTTTCAATGATTTTGGTGTTCCTAAAAATTTAGCTGAATATGTTATGGGTAATTTTGACACTAAAGATTTTAATGGTTCTGAAATAAAAAGAACCATAAACTCTGCATACGCTCAAGTACAAAATTTTGGTACAAAATACTATGAAGACGAAGATAAATTAAATTTAGTAAAGTCTCAGTTAAGAAACGGAGTTCCTAAAAAAAAAATAAAACAATTATTAGAGGAAGATAATATTGACGAAGTCAATATTGAACATGCTATTACAAGAATTGAAGAGGAACAAGCAAAACAAAAGTTTTGGAATACAAGCGCAAAGGGAATTATAAAAATAGATCCTATACTTTTTAAAACATTTTTAGAGGACAATGGCTTTTATAAATTTAATCCTGAAGGTAGTAAAAGTTATGTCTTTGTTAAGGTTACAAATAATTTAATTGATCACACTTCTGAAAAAGAAATAAAAGATTTTATATTAAATTATTTATTAGAATTAGATGATTTTGGTGTTTATAATTACTTTGCAGAAAACACAAGATATTTTAGAGAAGAGTTTTTAACTCTACTGTCATCTATTGACATTTTTTTTATTGCTGATACTAAAGATACATCTTATCTTTATTACATGAATTGCGCAGTCAAAATAAGTAAATCAAAAATAGAATTAATAGATTATATAGATTTAGGAGGATACGTTTGGAAAGATCATGTTATAGATAGAGTATTTACTGAATGTGACATTGTTAAATGTGATTATAAAGTTTTTATATCTAATATATGCGGAGAAAATTTATCTCGCGTAAGAACAATGGAATCTACTATTGGTTATTTATTACATGGGTGGAAAAATTTATCTTATTGTCCTGCTATAATATTAAATGATGAAGTTATTTCTGACAATCCCGAAGGAGGTACGGGTAAAGGTTTGTTTATGAATGGATTAGCAACTATGAAAAAGTGTGTAGTTATAGATGGTAAGTCATTTAATTTTGATAAATCTTTTGCTTATCAGTTAGTTTCTGCTGACACACAAATATTATGTTTTGATGATGTAAAGAAAAATTTTGATTTCGAAAGACTTTTTTCAGTTATAACAGAAGGGCTTACACTTGAAAAGAAGAACAAAGATTCAGTTAAAATTAAATTTGAAAACTCTCCTAAAATTGCTTTGACTACTAATTATGCATTAAAAGGAAAAGGATCAAGTCATGCCAGAAGAAAGTTTGAGTTAGAATTAGCGCAGTTTTACACAGGAGATTTTACACCTTTAATTGAGTTTGGTAAGCTAATGTTTGGAGAATGGGACGATGACGAGTGGTGTCAATTTGATAATTACATGATACAAAATTTACAACTTTATTTAAAAGAAGGTTTAATTAAAGGGCAGTTTGTTAATTTAGATAAAAGAATTTTATCAGCAGAAACAAGTCATGAATTTATAGAATGGTGTGGACTTATTGGTAGTGAAGAAAACAAACTACTTAAACCAAACTTAAGGTTATACAAAAGTGATTTATATGAGGATTTTATAAATGAAAATCCCGACTTTGCTCCTAAGTCAAAGTTTACTATATCAAGAACAAGATTTAATAAATGGTTAGCTTCTTATTCTATGTACACATACAATAAAAAACCTGAAGAGGGAAGAGATTTGTCTGGTAGATGGATTATGTTTATTAATTGATGGAGTTAAGATTATACCAAAAAGAAATAGTAGTTCAAGCTCTTGAGGTTTTAAAGAAAAGTAATTTTGTTTATTTAGCTATGGAGGTTAGGACAGGTAAAACCTTAACCAGTTTAAGTATTTATAATGAATTAAACTTACATAACGTTTTATTTATTACAAAGAAAAAAGCTATATCAAGCATAGATTATGACTATAAATTGCTTTCTCCTGACTATAGAATAACTATTATTAATTATGAGTCTTTACACAAAGTTCCTATTACAGGTTGGGACGGTGTTATCTGTGATGAGGCTCATTCTTTAGGTGCTTTTCCAAAACCAAATAAAAGAGCTAAACAAGTAAAAGAAATAATTAAAAGATCTAAAGCAATAACTATTTTATTATCTGGTACACCCACACCTGAATCTTTTAGTCAAATGTATCATCAAGTATATGGAATTATAGGGAATCCTTTTAATAAGTATAAAAATTTTTATGCATTTTGTAAAGATTATGTTAACGTAAAACAAATAAAAATTAATGGTTTATTTATTAATGATTACAGTAAGGGTAGACAGAGTATTATCGATACCATAGAGCCTTTTAAAATTAACTACACTCAAAAAATGGCTGGTTTTTCTACTAAAACGACGGAAAACGTCTTATATGTAAATTTAAAACCAGTAACTGTAAATCTTATAAAAAAATTAAAAAAAGACAGAGTTATTGAAGGAGATAATGAAATTGTATTGGCCGATACTCCTGTAAAATTAATGTCTAAAATACATCAATTATGTTCAGGTACAATCAAATTTGAAAGTGGTAACTCTATGGTGGTTGACTATACTAAAGCAAAATTTATACAAAATTATTTTAAAGGAAAAAAAATAGGAATCTTTTATAAATTTAAAGAAGAATACAAAGCCATAAAACATGTATTTAAAGATATGATAACTAATGATTTAGAAGATTTTAACATTACAGATAAATCAATAGCATTGCAAATTGTAAGTGGTAGAGAGGGAATTAGTTTGAAGCAAGCGGATTCTTTAGTGTACTACAATATTGATTTTAGCGCTACTTCTTATTGGCAGAGCAGAGATAGAATGACAACAAAAAACAGAAAAAATAATAACATATTTTGGGTTTTTAGTAACGATGGTATAGAGAAAGATATATACAAAGCAGTTGTTAAAAAGAAAGATTATACCCTTAGTCATTTTAAAAGAGATTTATTAGATTTGTAGTATGACTGAACAGCAGATTCAGAACAAAAGAATTGGAGAGCTTGAAAGTAAAGGGTACTTTGTAATTAAATTAACAGTTACTAATAAAAACGGAATACCTGATTTAATTGCTATTCCTCCAAACTCTAATGTGTTGTTTTCAGAAATAAAAAAACCAGGAGGTAAGGTGTCAAGACTACAAGAATTTAGAATGAAACAATTAAATGATCATGGCTGTAAAACAGAAGTTTATTACGGATAAAAGATATGACGTAGAAGATTACTTCATAGACAGCTTACATGAATTAGACTTGTATGTTGCTATGCATATTGCTAAATTTGTAGAAAAAAATCTTGAAGAGTTTCCAGTAAATAATTTACATTCATATATTTTAGGTGGATGTATTGTTAATATAATTGGAGATCCAATAACATTTGCTTTAGAAATTGTAAGAGAAGATGGTGGCTGTACTACTTTAACAGACGTATCTTTAATCACTATGGATGAGTTTTTAGATTTGGTGTCATTAAATTGTTATATAAAAAATCCTAAATAATTTTGCTGGGTTAAATTTTTTTTTATATTTGATAAAACCAAGTATAAATGTCCCGAATAGCTAAAGAAGATAAGTCTACCATAAGTCATATAACTTATGTAACTGATCGTATTCATGGCTTTGGAGACGAGCTGTATGAGGATTTGATGGAGCGTCAACACGAACAAGCTAAAAAAAAAGCGCAAGACTTAATTAAAGTTTTAGCTGACTTAATCCAATCCATGACTGATGAAATCTAATACAATAACAATAATAATCTGGCCATCATGAATAAAGAAAGAGCAAAAGAATTAAATGTTTTCTGCAATACAGTTGCTGAAAGATTTTCTAACAAAACAAGACAAGGTAATATTAACAATGAAACATTTAGTGTCGATGAAATTATACCCACATCAGATGATTCTGCGGTTGTAAATTTTAAAAAAAACACAGGAAAGTTAGCTGTTGCTTTTTGTTATTATATTAATAGAGGAAGATCAAAAGGTTGGAAATATTTTTTTCCTACTGATGCGCATGTAGTTGGGATGAATGCTTTTTCTTTTTACAAATTAGAGGCAGAAAGAAAAAATTACAAGAAAAATTTTGATGATAATTTAATTGCTCAATATAACAGAAATAGAAACCACATTGATCATATAACATCAGTAGACGAAATTAACTGATTTACTTTTTTTAATTCAACTAATTCAGAACATTTTTCATATTCTTCAGTAGATATAAAATAATCTATTAAACAATCATATACTTTTATTTCTTTTGTGACTGTAGATTTATGTGGATTAAATATAAAGTATAAAACATCTTCTTCAAGCATAAACTGTTCTATAGATTTTTTACCTGTTATAAGTAAATAACTATTCATCATGCATACATCTTCGTCAAACTCTTCCACTATTTAATTTTTTTTGGCTTTCTTGGGCGTTTTTTTCCTCTATTGTTTCGTCTCCATGTATTAGGAGATTTCAAATATAATTTATATTCTTTCATTTCCTTATCATACTTTCTTTTTATTGCAGCGTCATCTTTTTTCTTTTTTTCTTTTTTATATTTTGTAGGATTTTTTTCTTTTAATTCTTTTAATTCTTTAGTAGTTAAAGTTTTTTCATTTCTCAAACCCTTATAAATATCTGCCAATAATACTTTCTTAACATCTTTGTACAAAGGAATAAAACCTAAATTACCTAATAATTCTACTGGTAGTCTTTGATATAACTCTCTATCTTGTCTTGCTTTTGCGCTTTCAGTTTTTCTTTCTGGTGTGGTAGCGGTTTTAACAGCTAAATTTGCCGTTTTAAGTATTGGTGTATAACCACCAGCCATATTAAGTATAAAGTCTCCTATATCGTTTCCTTGTCCCATTCGTGACTTAGGAACAAGTCTATACTGTAAAGCATCTTTATAAGGATCATAATCGCCATCTCTTAAAAACTTTAAATGTGATTCGTTAAAAGATTCTACACCCATGTTAACACCTGCTTTTATAAAGTTACCAAAGTTTCTTCCAAATACTAAAGATGTAAATGCAGAACCCATAGCCTGTCCTATTTGTTTATCTAAGTCTTTATCATCTTTTTCATCAACATCAAATGCAGATAATAATGCTTCAGCTAACAACTGACTTAGTAATGTGTATGTCATCATACGAGCTGTTACAGCGCTTAGTAATGCTGCGCCTTGAGTTTGTGTTAATTCGCCGTTTCCTACTAAGGCTTTAGTTGCAGTACGAGCTGTAGAAAATTCATAAATTAAAAACCTTGTCATAAAGTTGTTAAAATTATTAAATGCTTTTAACATAATACCTTGATTAGATTGAGGCTGTCCTTTTAAAATACCCATAAAAGGATTGTCTGTTGCACCCGCTCGTGTTGAGTTTGTATCTGCAAATTTTGTTGCTTCTTGTAATGATGCTTTATTTTCATTCATGTACGTCTCATCATTAGCAGCAATTTTTTGAAAGTCAGGTTTTTTTCCTGTTAAGTTTTGAAATTCAGTTGTAAAAGATCCAAACCAAATAGGCCTCATAATTAATTTATCAGGAGTTGATATTAAAGCATCAGCAGTAACATCACTTAGATTACCAAGTCTTTTTACAGATTTATTATAGATATTAGTAATAACATTCATTGTATTACTCAAAGGCTTTCCTCTACCTGTAGATCTTTTTTCTAAACCTTCTACATCAATCATCTTACTGTCTAATGTATTGTCTCCAAAAATTCTATTAGTTTGCGTGCTTTCTAACACATCTAAAATAGTTCCTCCCTCTGGCCCAAAAGCTATATCTCTAATAGATAAGCCTGCATTAAAAATTGCAGGATTTGATATATATGCAAAAAATAAGTTAGACGTTAGTTCTGCTACAAATCTTCCCGCCCCTGCTAATATAGCTCTATAACCTTGTTTTTGTAATCCACCTATAGCGTCTTCAAGAATAGTGGTTTCTTCAAAGTTTGTCGTTAATACATTACTTAGTGTTTGATCTACTGCATAACGCAAAGCATTTAGTATTTCTTGTTCTTGTTTATTTGGATTAGCTAAATTAGGATCAGTACCTTCGCTTATGGCTTTTTTTTGTGCTTTTTCAATTAAATAAGATTCTGTTTGTTCTAATGTACGATTTGCTTCCCTAACAGCAGGAGTCATAAAAAAATCTAAGTTTACAAACTTTGCTCCTCTGGCTGTAGAATCAAACACATTGAAATTAATAGCACTAACTTTACCTGTTCGATCAATTAAATTTTGTGCTTTTGTAGATGGTTTATTAATATTTAAAGATGCCGTATATTTGTCTATTATTTCTTGACCAGCATTTAATCTTGTTTTAGATGGAGAGGCAGCAACACTTAAATGAAAATAATTTTTTCTTGGAGTAAATCTATTACCTCTTATAACTGCACCCGTAAATACAGCTTTTTCTTGGTTTGCTGTGTTTATTTCATCTATTACTTGTATAGCATTTAGTTCAGCTTCATTAAATGAATCAAAAAGTTTATCATTATTAAATGTAGTCTCTCCATCTTTGACAGTGGTGTAATCATCTAAGATACTTTGTAAAATTTCGTTCTCAGCTAAAGAAACATCACTTCCTATTTTTTTATTATTAGCAATTGTTTTTTGAATGATAGGTATAATATCATTAACATCGGGATTATTTGGGTTGGACAAATATTCTCTTTGCACCATGTATGCAGTAAGTTTAAACTCTGATTTTACTGTTGCGTTTTCATCTCCAAAAGATTTATAAACTTTTTCTCTTGCTTGTTCTAAAAGTTGTGTTTGCTCGTTTACAATCTTTTTAAATCTTGGTTGCGCTTGAGCTAATTTTCTTAACAGACTATCAAAAACAGGCATCGTTTTGAAATTATTAAACAACTGATCTATATAAACTAATGGGTTTCTTCTAATCATTTCAGCAGCAGTAGTTGATTTTCTAAATATACTTTTTACTTTTCCTATAATTTTTTCATCAGTAAGAAATTTTGCATTAGAAATTGCTTCTCCCGCTACTTTACCACTTTCTATAGCAGATAGTTTTTCTGTCATAATCTGCACTAAATGTGGTACATACCCGTTATTAATATTATCAATTAAACCACTTATATGTTCTAATTCAACTAATGAAAGTTTTTTTAGTAAAGCTGGTTTTTTAATTAATTCTTTGAATTTATTAGCTAAATCTCTTTGCAATCTATTTTCTTTGCCAGGTAAATTTTTATCTACATCTATTGATTTGCTTTTTATTTCTTTATTAGAAACTTTTCTTTTAACAGCTTTTTCTTCTTCACTAAGTTTGTTATTTGACCTTTCTTGTTCTACAATTTGCGACTTAAATTTTTTCATAACATCATATTGCCTATCATCTATGACGTTATCTTTTCTCATTTTATCTATTGTTTTTTGATAATTTATAGTCTTGTCTTTATTTAAAACTTTACCATCATATAAGTCAAGAACATTAGTCAGTTCAGGAGCCATAGAATACTGTTCATCTAATGCATTTACTATCTGATCGACTTTAGGAGTTATATCAGCAACAGTTTCTACATTTAAAGTAGATTTTCTTGGACTTAATTGATTTACGACTTCTTCGTATATATTTAAAACGTCATCAGGTATAAGATTTATATCAGTATCAAATAAGCCTTGCAATATAGGAGCTAAGGCTTCGGCTGTACCTATCTTACCACCTTTAATATTTCTTTTTGCAGAAACAATTTTTTGTTTTATTGATTTACGTTGCGCTTTTCTTGACGCCTTATCAAACATTGAATCAATATCTTTAATTAAAGCATCTACTTTTCTTTTACTTAAGGCATCTGTGCTAATAACTTTTTTTAATATTCTCTTTGTGTCTTCAGCAGTAAATATACCTCGAGATTCTAAACTTTTTATTTTATTAACTATGTTTTTTTGCGCTGTTCTATATGCTTTTTTTGCAAGACCTGTTACCTTTTCTAACGCTCTCATCTCTTCTCTTAACGCTACTCTTTCATTTACAGTTTTTTCAGGTATAACAACTTTATTATCTTTTGGTGTTCCTAAAAGTTTTTTTACTGTAGGTGATTTTTCTAATTTAATACCTAATTTTTTATTTAAATCTAATATTAATTGGTTTCTTTCTGTATCATTTAACTGTTCAAATAATTTTGATTTTTTAATATACTCAACGGTATTTTTTAATATTGTTTTAGGATTTGTACTTTCCCCTACTTTTCTTCCTTTTGTTTTTTTAATTATATCGTCTACAATTTTTTGTACACGAGATTCACTTGCAGGAGTTTCCTCTACAACTTCAGACTCTTCAACCACATCTGTTTCTTCTACTACATCTGTTGTTTCGCTTACAGATTCTTTTAATATTACCTCAACTTCTTCTGACTTTGCTTGTCTAATTGCTTCTTCTTCAGTAGTAAGTTGTTCATTGTTTTTAATTTTGTTAGCAATATTATTTATTACTGGTTGAGATACATTACCACTTTCTACAAATTCATTATATATTTCATCATTAACCTCGACCATGTCGGGATCAACTCTGTCTTCAATAACTACTTCCTCTTCCGTTTGGGTGTCTGTAGTTTCGTTTTGATTTTCTTGGGTACTCTCAGTGGTAGTAGTGTTGACGTCTCCTTCTCCCACCTCTTCGCTACTTCGGGTAGATTCTGAAACATCCACATTCTCTGGGCTTGGCTCTTGAATGACATCTTCCGTTTCTTTTAAGTTTTCTTTATTTATTTTCTCTCCTTTCTTTGTTTCTTCTTCAATTATTTCTGCTTGTTTCTTATCAATTTGTTCTTGTGTTGGATTTTCTATTCCTTCGTTTTTTAATTCAGATCTTACAAAATCTTCGTCTACCAACACTTCAGTAGTTGATACGTTACCTTGCTCATCTACTTGCTCAGTAACCTTAACATCTGTTTGTATTATCTCATCTATTCTTTGACGTAGTTGTTTAATTCTTTTTTTCGCTACTTCACTTGTATTATTAGAGTTTTGTAGTTTATTAATTTCTTTTTGTAAAGGAAGAATAGCGTCAACTTGAGCATTTGATAAAGAAGATTCCGCTTCTTTTATCTGTCCCCTTATTACGCTACTTTCTTTTATATCTGTTTTTCTTTCTTCGATAAGATTACTAACCTCAGTATCATTAGTTGCACCTAAATCCATTTGTGCAAAATCTGCGTCTGAAGAATTTTTAATTATGTTTAGCATTTCTGCTTTACTAACATACTGATCTCCTTCATTTACTATGTTATCAGGATTTACTACATAAGCAGGTTTGTTATATATACCAAAACCTACAGATATAGGAGTGGTAACGGGACCACCAACAAAACCTTCAAATAAAATATCTGCTGCTTCCATTTCTTGTCCTGCCGCTAATCTACCTCCGACTTCTCCTACCATACCACCTGCTGCTTCTACTCCCGCACCCGCTAATCCTCCTTTTGCTATGTCTAAAGCTGTTCTTTTACCTACTGTACCTGATACTGCTGCACCTACTTTACCCGCAATACCCGCTGTAAATCCATCTATAACACCAATTGTTAAACCCCTACCCATAGATTTAAATCTTAACTCACCCATCTTTTCTTCGTTTTCTAAAAGACTTCGTAAGTTTTCTACATTCATTTCTTCATCTCCCAACTCTTCTTGTAATAATTCTCCAAAAGTTAGAGCGGTTTCTAATCCTGCGGACATAGACCCCATAGCACCTGCTATTGCTCCTACGGGAGTTGCTAAAGATCCTGCCACTCCTCCTACTGCACCCATTCCTAAAACAGTAGGGTTTATCATAGCACTTACAGACGAAACAAATAATTGAGGTAATACTGTAGGGTTAGCTTTTACTCCTTTCCACCAACCTAAAAAACCTCCGCCTTCTTTTTGATAAATATTATTAAAAGACTTCATTTCATCAGACTCTCCTTGAGCTTGCATTCTTCTTTGAGCATCAATAAATTCTTGTATGTTTTCGTTTGATATGTCAGCGCCTTTATTCATTAATCCATAAGATTCATCCACTGACGCGCCTTGCGCTTGACCTGCTATCCATGCTCTTCCTATGTCACCAAAAAAATCAGTAACTTCATTGTCTCCAAATATATTTTCTACCCATGTATTTTTTTCACCTACAGATTGATCTTGTAAGTTTTTACCAGAACCCATAGGGTTATATCGTTTAACTTTTTCTTTAGGCTCAACAACAGGAACGGGTACAATGTTTTCTTCTATTTGTGTTTCTTGGATATCCTCTCCTCCCTCATTAATAGTGTCATTAACCTCTACTTCTTCGTTTAATAAGTCAGTTGTTAAATCTCCTGTATTGTTTTCAGAGTTATTTTGATTTAATAGAGAACGAGTGGTAGCCGAAGAATCTCCGCTTGTCGTGGTAGTCGTATCCGATTCCATAGTAACCTCTGGAGAATCTGAAGAAAAGTCTGAATTGTCTTTTTTTTTTAAAGAGTCTTCCCAAACTCTTTTGAAATCATCTACAGTTTTTAATTTAAATAATCCTTTATTTTTACCTAAATCGAAAAATTGTTCTTGTTGGTCAGGATTTATGTTATTCCACATCTCCAACGTTACTTTTTCAGAAATAATTTTTTTGTCTCTATAAAGGTTATATAGTTGTTCTCTTTTATCCATTACAATTATATAATATCATCACCATTAAAATCTTCTTCCTCTATTATTTCTTCTTCCTCTGTTTCCTCTTCTTGATCAGGATTATTAAATTTTTCTACATAAGCATCATACGCATCTTTATCTCCTTGCTGACTACCCGTTGTTCCATTTTCTCTAATAAACTCTCGTCTACTTAACAATTTTGGTTCTTCTTGTTCTTTTTTCTCTCCTTCTTGACGAGTTTGTCCTTCTTCTGTAATAGGTATTAAGACATGTTCTTCTAACCAATCTAATATTTGTTGAGTTGGCGCACCATTACCCACATTGGTATTCATTAAATTTTGAATTTTTTTAGCCTCATCATATCCTGGTTCTCCTTCTTCAGGCGGGAACATATATTTTTTATTTCCAAGAGAAATTTCTAATCTATCTAAATTAAACACATTTCTTCCTCTATCACTATCTTTAACATTAAACTTTACTTCAAAAGAACCTCTTTTTTGTAAGTCTATTAGTAATTCACTGTCAATAGAATTTGTTATAAAGTTTTTAGTAACCTTTTCAACTTGTTTAAAGTTATCCATATTACCCCACTCATCATTCATCTGAATATATTGACCTAATTTATCATCTGCATAATCGAACACATCATCGTATTCATCACCATCTACTGTTATGCTGTTTGATAAATCTGGGAATGAATATTTTTCTTCATTAATTATATCTTTATCGTCTTTAAGTTTTAATAATTTTTGAAACTCTAACTTAGCATTCTCACGATTATCTAAAAGAATCATAGCCTCATACTTTTGTTTAGTATTCAAATCACGATTCGTCATTATATTTGTAATGTTTTCTATTTGAGACTCTGTAAATTCTATTTTACTATCAGCTAATTTATCGGATATAGCAATTTTTTCATCTCCTTGACGTATCTGTTCGTTTGCTATAAATCTATCTAAAACTAATCTTTTTTCTCCTGTAATAACTTTTCTAAGCTCTCTTGCATCTGTTAAATTAAATTTCCTTACCTCCTCTGCAAATTTTGCTTTATCCATTTTAGAGTAATAGTTACTCATATCTATTTCATGCTTGTAACTTAATTTAGCATTCATTTGTTTTACAACATAATCAGTAGCTTCGTCTTTTTGAGTTTTATATTTTTCAGGATTTGTTTCTGTATCCATAATGGCTCTTTGACCTGGACCCATTTTTATAAGAACAACATTAGGATCATTTTTTTGTTCGTCAGTTGCGTCAGCAGTCCATACAAATTCTTTACCACCAATCATATCTCCTAAAATACTAATGGTTTTATCGTCATAGGCAGTTATAGTTTTAGCTTTATCTCTTATGGCGGCTCTAAAATTTTTACCTTCTTGAGTATCGTATTTAACACCATCTTTAGCAGTATACATTTTATTACCACTTACAATATTAACTTCATCATCTGCTGCAATCATAGACAATAAATCTTCACCTAATCCTTTTACTAAAGGATCAATCTCACTTTCTAATCCGTTTTCTTTGTGGTTTAAGTTTTGTACTTTAGCAGTCATTCTGTTATTCATTCCTTGTATCTGTACACTCTTACCAGGACTTTTAGATAACTTACCATCTTCTCCCATTTCTCCTAATGACAAAGCACCAGTATCAAAATTTACAAAACCTTGAATATTTTGTAGATTTCCAAAAGCTGCGTTTTGGCTATTTAACCAAGTTTCAAAACTTGATGCGTTTCCTTCGTCTTGACGTTTCATCCACTCAGTATATTGTGTATCCCATTGTTTAGTTGCGTTACCAAACTGCTTCCAATTACTTAATATTCTTTGTTTTCTTTGTGCAAGTTCTGATTGTGAAATTAGATTTTTTTTAAATAAATTGTTAGACATATTTAAAAACTTTGCAGACTGCTCAGACATTTGTAAAGCTAAACCCCCTACTTCTTGTGATTGATAATTCTCAAGAGTTGTTAAAGTTTCTTCTGTTTTTAGAGTGTCAGCCGCTATAGTATTTCTTAAGGTCTTTCGTTCATCCCTAAGTTTTGTTAACTCATCAGTAACTTCTGAAGTTATTGCACTCCAATCTACTTGAGATTTTGTTAAATCTCTTTTTACATAAGTATTAAAGTCTATATCTTTTCTTGCCATAATATTATCTGCTTAAGCCAAATCTTTTTAATCTATCATTTATATTCATTTGGTTATTATAAGAAAGATTACTATTCATAAAATCATTGTTATTTGCAGGTATTCTTCTGTCTCCTCTTAATACTACCTTTCTTCCTTTGTTATAAATTTGCGCATATTTTTCTGGGGCAATTTTATTTAAAACTTGTTTTGTGTTAACTTCATCTTCGTCATCCTCTTCTGTTTCAACAATCTCTTCTGTAATAGGTAATACCTCTTCATTTTCTTTTACTGTAAAGGTATCAGGCTTAGGAGGTTCGGGTAAATTTTGATTAGTTTGTAAGGATATTTTCTTTAAAACGCCGTCAGGATCATCTAAATATTCTGTTACAGAAAACCCATATTTTTCTAAAGCCTTAATATACTGAGGGTCTTTTGAATTAGCTATAACTTGAGAGCTAACTTTAGCATCAGGAAATAAATTTTGATCTGCTAAAAAAGTTTTGCCTAAACTTCCTAAAGAAGAAACTATACTTTTTGTTGCATTAGCCCTTGCTTCTTCTGCGTCAGCAGTAATCTGTGCTTGGTCTTGAGCGCCTGCTACATCCATTGCCGCCAACTGTTGATCTATCGCTGCTGCTTCTTCTAATTTTTTCTCGTTTATGTCAGCTAATCGTTCTTCTTTATTAGCTCTCATTTCTTGAGTAGCTTCAACATTTGCCGCTTGCACTCCTTGTGTTCCACCTATGATGGCTCTTACATCTCCAGATTCTTGAAGTCCTTGTATTGCTTGTGCAGTTGATTGATTTAAGTCATCAGATTGTTGAGCGTATGCTATATTAGGAAGAGTCAAGCCTTCCATTCTATTTATTTCTATTTTCTTTTTAGCCTCCTCCATTAATCTTTCAGATTCAAGCCTTGCTTTTTCTGCCATTGTATTTGCATCAGCAGCTTGCTTAAAAGACATAGCTGAACTAAACATGGCTGGGCCATATTTAGCTACAAGTGGACCTGCTGTTGTTAGTGCTGCGGTTAATCCTGCTGCCATATTATAATATTTTTATCATTTCTTGATTATTTGTATCTCCTTTTTTAAAACCTAAATCTGTGTATAAATCTATCAGTGGTTTATTTTTTAAAAGGGAATATACATATTTTTTTCCTAATCCTGCTGCTAATGAAGTTATGGTTTGTATTAACATTAATAACGACTCTTTTCTTATTTTTTTATCTTTAATTTCAAAGTTAGATATAATAAATTCTAACAAAACAACGTTAGAGTTTGTTATATACATATAACCTGCGCAAACTGGCTCATCATTATAATAAACCATATATCCCATCTCTGGTAAAAAATCTTTCTTTGGTGGAGTCCATCTCCAATCTTTCCACCACTTAACTAATATGTTTTCGTAATCTGAATCTGTTATTAGTTTTATATTAAACGACATCTAATGCAAAGATAATAAAATCTATGGATAACTTTTCATCACACTACTTCCTACAGAAAACAATTCAACTGGTGTTGTTTTAGTGTTTTTTAGCTTAAACTCCATAAAATATCCTCTTGCCCCGTTTGACTCTGCTACAATATTTTTGTAAGCTAAAATGTAAGCGGTAGGCTGAGGATTAAATCCTCCTCCCGATATATCTATAGTGATAGACGGAGCATTAATTTCAACAACAGTACCTGTAACATTAGTCCCTGGACCATCAACAGTAAATGTATCTCCTACCTCATAGCCTGAACCTTGATTCCTTACTGTTATTTGATTTACATCTATTATACCACCAGGTAAAACTGTACCTATAAATACCGTTAAGTTTCCGTCACCACTACCCGTCACAACAGTAGTAGAGAGAACTGATCCCGCCACATAAAGCAATCCTCCTTGTGGGTTTGTAGCTCTTGTTACAACACCCGTATTAGGAGTGTTATCTATAAGGGTTACTACACCTGCTTTTTGAGGATCAGTTGTAACAACACCAGCGGTAGTGGAAGCCGCATATATAGCGTCTCCTTGACTTAAAATGCTTCCAGGTGGTTGCTTAAAAGTTAATCTACATAAAGTACCCCCAAGCAACGCAGAAGTCTGTACTAACCCGAGTCCATTTGCTGAACGTAATTTAAAATCTACCGTATTAGAATTAGACCTTATATATGAAAAATATTCTCCTTCTTTTTTTTCAAAATAAGTATCTAACATTGAACCAATATTTAAGTCTGTAACTAAATTTGTTACTTCCCAAGCGCTATCACTTTCTAAAGACATAGTTTTAAAAACTTTTATACTTGTAGGCTCTACATTAAATACCCCTGTTATTGTAGATTCGTAGTCCACACCATAATAACTATTTCTTCTGTCGTTAGTATTGTGCCTCCATATATTTCCTTGATGAAAAGAATAAAAATAACTATTCATTCCCATCATAAAATCAGGTAAAAAAGAATAAAAAGAAGGAAATCCTTTTACTCCGTCGCTGTATGATAATGTTTGGTTTACTGACATATTTTTTTTTTAACAATTAGTACAACTTCCTAAAACTCCTGTAGTAGAATCCCAATATCTTACATAACCATCAAATGAATAATATCCCGTAGGAGCAAATACACTTAATTTATTATCTGTAAAAATACCTGTTGCTTGGCAAAATGTATTTCCATCAAAGTATCTATTTATTAAAGGCATAAGATTAGCAATTTATTATATTAATACATAGTCCATCTGTTCCAACTTGTACAACTCTACTACCTGCAATACCATAAAAACCTGCGGGAGTCCAATTAGTTGAACCTGAATTACAAGGAGAGTTTTGATATACAATATCTCCTACAGCAATGTTTTGTCCCGATATCCCATTATGATATCGTGGTATAGTTATTACTACATCAGCACATGCTTGAGATGAAGTGTTATACTGAACTGTAGTTAACATTTGACTACAGTTTCCTGTAAGTGAGCAAGCTGTTGCGGCATCTACATCTGAATAACCCATTTTTACATAACTGTAATCTCTTAAGTCAGTTACTAAAATTAAATTATTAATCACTGAAGTGTATATTATGTTGTTTCTGAATACTGTAAATAATCCTGCTTGTGGATTAGCTATTGGTGTTCTTGGTGCTTGAGCAGTTAAATCAGACAATTTAAAATCATTTGCGTTTCCTGTTCCTGGAGGAAAAATATCTGTGCTTCTTGTAAAAATATAAAATTTATTTTCATTAACATTAAAATCTAAATTATCTGTGTTTAATTTGTTAGATCTTAATATTATATCTGCCCCACTTGGTGGTATCATACCTAACGACAACTTACCCGTGTTTTGTGTAAAAGCTGACACACCTTGATTAGTAAGGCTTGACGCTACCACTAAATTAGATTCAATAGGACTTTCAAATTGATCAGCCACTTGTGGTGCAGAAGAATAATTATTCCACTGATATTCATAATGCACTTGTTGTCCCGCTTGTTGTGGAGACGTTAATACTATTTGGGTTACGTTACCCGTAGGAGCAATAATACATTTGGGAGTTAAATCATATGTTATATCATCTCCTGCTGTAGTTGGCGAAACTGTAACGTTAATAGTTTGTGGAAATAAAGCTCTTTTATTTAAGGATAATGTTCCGTTAGACGTAACACCTGTTACTGTTTTTGTTGTTGGAAAGATATCTCTTATTATGGAATAAGTCTCATTTGTAACAGGAAAAATACCACTGTTTAATAATAAAGCCGTAGAGCTAAGAATTTGAGCAACAGATGTTCTTGGATATGGCGTAACACCACTGGTAGTGTTATAAACTGTATCCCCTACAAGAACACCATCAGTTGTAAAATCCGCATTAGTATCTATTAATTGAATACCGCTTCCTTGAGTGTTAGTACCTGTAGAAGGAGTAATATATTCTGTTCCTTGCCATGTAATAGTTATATCGAAAGGATTTGATAAAGAGCCTACTGAATATTGTAACTGAAATATACCTATTACTTGACCAACCGTAACATCAACGCTGTAAGTCTGATTGGTATTTGTTTGTGATATTATAAGTCCACAATCAGCAGTGTTAGTGGTAGATATTACAGAAATAGGATTGTTATTTAAAACATATTCATCCATATACGGATCATATCCTCCTAATTTTTGTGTGTCTATTTGTTCAGAAAAAGAATCTCTAAAGTAAGAACGCATTCCATAAGTAGATATAACTTCAATTGCATCAGTCTTTACCGATGTTCCTGTTAGTTTTATTACTGCTCCTCTTTTTGTATCTGTAAAATAAAAATCTTTACCCCAAGAAACAAAACTTTCAGGATTATAACTAATACCATACTCTTCTATTCGCGCTATTTGTTTTCCTAATACCTCAGGGACTGCAATTATTTGACCTGTTCCTGAAGAGTCACTTATTAAATCTTTATTTGATAAAACATAAGATATTTTGTCTTCTTGTAAAACTAAAATATCTGTCTCTCGAGCATGTAATTTCATTATAGGACCAAAAGATAATTCTAAATCTTTAAAGTTTGCTAAACTTAAATTAAACTCATTACTGTTATTTAAGTTTGTTGCTCCACTGTAAATCCCACTGTATGTTAAAGACGCAATTCGTTTTGATTCTTGATAGTCTAATACAGATACTGCACTTACTCTTTCTCCAATAGAAACCGCCTCTCCTGTTATATTATCTAATATTTTATAACTTTCAACACCATTACCAAAAGTATAGCAATTCATAAAAGATAATGCGCAAATAGCTGGTTGATTTGCAGCCAATATTTGATTCTGCAAATTACCATTGTGAACACGCTCTTGAGTTGAAGGGTTTATTGATATTTGAAAGTTTTCTGAGTCTTCATAATAAATATTAGGATCTGCATCCGTAGGCTCTGTTTCTACTACTAATACATTACTGTTTGTAATTACTCTTATATCCACACTTACATTTGCAGGTCTTTTGTCAAATGCTGGGCCTCCTCTTGGAACACCATGACTTAAACATAACGAAAATAAACCAGGGGGAGAAGAAGTAGGATCTTGTATAAACTGTAATGAATATGAATAACACGCAGGGCTACCAAGATTACAGTCTTGTTGACTTGCTGCTAAAGTCCCTACATATCTTCCGTCTAACTCTATCTCACCGTTATCTAAAGTTCCTTGTATATCTGTGCTAATGTTTTGTCCGTTAAACCAAGCATAAAAATTTGAATAACTTGCATTAGATATATATTCTTGTTTCCATCGCCAATTTACTGATTTAACTCTATCAGGATCTCCCGACCAAATACCCCCATATGGATCTCTTGTAATTCTCATATCTAATTGTATTACACTCCCTGGAGGTATACTATAGTTAAAGTTTCCTGTGCTATTAGTAGCGTATAAAGGATAAACAACTTGTTGGTTAGTGCTTGGATTTGTTCCGCAACTAACTTTTTTCATTTTACTACTTATTGTATTGTAATTTACATCTAAACTGTTTGCGGTGTTCGGACTCCATCCACTCGGTTTTGCTGAAAAGTATAAACCTGGTAGACTTGAGCCTGGATTACCTACAGTACCATCAATAGTACCTCTTGCTTTAGACTCTACTTCTAATACTTCTAATATAGTTAGTTCGGGAAATATTATATCACTATCTGCTTTTATTATTAGTCTTTGACCAGCCTCTACTATTGCTTGATCTTCACCAATAAGCCTAAACCAATATAAAGAAGGGTCATTAAAGTCTTGATAAAATTGATATACATATATTGTATCATAAGTTGTGTCAGACGGTTTTATAGCAAACTTATATCTTGTTGCCCATCCAGGTGGTTTATTAAATATACTTGCTTGTAAAGAATTTGCAGTACCCGCACTCAGTGGAGATGTGTGTACTGTATTATTTTCATTTGTTAATACTGTAGATGATCTTCCAAATTCATCCATATAAATAATACCTAAGCTATAATCTCTATTGCTATGTAAACTTTCTTTATTAGGAGAAGAATCTACTTTTCCCGTCATTGAGTTTATAATAAATTGAAAATATTCATAATACTCCCCTGTAGATCCTGTAATAGCATCATCGTATTCATATTTGACTGCTGGCACTTTTAATGCAAACTCATCGTTTGTAATTACTAAAGCAAAACCTTCAGAAGTTGTTTGTGATGTTATTCCTGTTAATTCATGTGTGCTATCTACAAATGGTCCTGCACCCACAACAACTCCTGAATATGTAGAAGAAAATGGAATTATACTTCTGTTAAATAAATCAGTTAACGTAGAACCATTGCTTGAATTGTTTATTGGTTGAAAGTTTGATACGCCAACAGCGTTTGAAAATTGTACGCTATTTAACATACTATTTACAGAATTGTAATCTTGATTTGCAGTAAAAGAAAAAGTTAAAGATATAGGTTCTGCTTGAGATGCTGACTTAAAATCATCTGTTGCAGGGAAGTTTGCAATATTTCCTGGGTTTACCGACTCTGTACCCGTAGTTCTAATAACTATTTCCCATTCAAAATTTGTTCCTCTTTTAACAGTGCTTCCAAATATAGATGTAGGTGTAAATACGGGGTTTCCTCCAATCGATATATTTGGATAAAACGAAGTAAACCCTAAAGTTGAAGTAAACTGTGTAGTGCTTATATCCCAATTTTGACTTGCTGAAATACGAGTTGGGTTTTTTAATTGCTGATCTCTGTCGTTCACACTTATTAAATCAGTAATATAGTCTACACTTATAGGCAAGCCTAAATCATCTACCATATTATAACCGTCTACATAGTTACCATAAACAACTCTATTACCTTGTATAGTTTGCGCTTGTGCAGTTTTTGGAACATTATCAAAAGTTCTACCTAATTCATCTTCCCCTAAAGCTGTGTATATTTTTTTCTTACCAAAATTAATACTTCGTTCGCTATTATCTGACCAGCCTAATTGTTCTTTGTCATACTTCTCTATTAAATAGATAATATTTTTACCCGATTCTTTGTAAAGAATATCTACTCCTACAACATCAGAACCTCCTGTACTAATAGTAACACTTACAGTATTAAAATTATTCTCCATACCATCATTGTTAAGAGTAGAATAATCTAATTGAAATGGTTTTGGATCAAAAGCAGCATTAGTAAATAAAGATGTTGCACTATACTGACCGTCTTTATATTTATATCTATAGGCAAAACATAAAAATCTATCTACAATATAATTTTCTTCTAAAGATGGTGTGTTAAATAACAATAATTTAGGAGCAGCCAACACTAATTTATCTTCAGGAGGCACAACAAAATTATTAACATATTCGTCAAATCCTGGAGGCTTTACTATTACTAATATATCTTCACTTGTTATATTATCTTGACTTGTAGGATACGGATAATCTCGTTCTATATTTATTACTCGTGGAGGATTTGTGTTATCTGTAAAAAATAATAAATCATCAATTAAATCTACACCCGTTATTAAAAATGAAGGATTAAAATTTAATACAGTTTCTGTTATAACCAAATACTTTAAAGCATTAGTGCTGGTATTTAAAGAAACAATCATATCTACCTTACCACTGTTTGAATTTACACAAGTAGGATCATGTACAAACCAATACATAACTTGATTTATACCATCTGCGTAAGCACCAATACATTTAGTATTTGGAGATAAAACTACATTTTTGTATTTTAAAAAAGATTTTTGTTGATTACCTTTAGAGTTTTCTACCGCGCCTATTTCTGTTGTTTCCGTAGAACCAAGCCTTACGTTTAATGCATCTATATATTGTCCTTTGGGTACTAAGCGTTCATCAACGCTTTTATTCATTTTACCCGCTATAAAGTTAGTATTAATATCCATGCTATTTTATCCATTTGTCTCTTCCTCTCATATTCATCAACAACCTTCCTGGCTGAATATTACTTAATCTTAATTTAGCATTTCTTAATAAAGATGATTTGTCTTTTCTTGCTCTATTTACAACATATTCTTGAACACCAAATTTACTATTTAGTATTGAGTATCTTATGTATGCATATAAAAACTCTTCAAACATTTTATTTACACTTACCTTATCATCGTTTCCATTTTCCATACCATCAGACACATATTCTAACACCACTGATTTACCCGCCATACCAGAACTAAAATAAATTGCTCCCGCTTGTCTATCTATAGTAAACGTAGGATTTATATTTGCCGTTTCTGTATTTAAACCAAATCTATCTCCAATTCCGTATTCAAAATACCAATCTCCATCACAACAATATCCCATCTGTCCATTGTAAGGTCCTGGACCTAAATACATTGTCTGCATCCCTCCCGCTTGTCTTGCTAAGTCTACAAGTGAGTTTTCTGGTGTTGTTGCATTACCGTTTTGATCAAACAAAATTTTAGCATTATTATCTTGTAAGTAAGACTGACTAAACATTGTTTGAATGTTTTCTGTTAAAGGATATAAAGTGTTGTTTTCAAATAAAGATATTCTAACATAATTAACATAATCAGGAGGTAAGACAAAACGTATTTGTGAGTCTACTGTTAATTGTAATATTTTTATTTGCTTCATTGCATCGTAATTCAACTCTTGAATACCTCTTTTTGCATGAAACAATACTTTATATCTATTTATATTATTTATAATTTCATGATTACCTTGATACATTAACATAAAGTTTGTAACCACTTCTGATAAACTTACATACTGATATGAACCCCAATTTTTTTCTTCAGGAGATTGCCCATTATTTTCATAATAATTTTGATTAGTAATATATGTCATTGTTTATACTTGTATTTGGTTATTAGCTACTTCCTCTGTTTGTCCAAATTGATAGACATCAGCCTCTCTTATTTCTACTCCTGCATACTGACATATTTTAGCTATAAGCCCAGGCTCGTCTGATAATGGTAATTCAAAATCTTGATATGTACTTGACGAACTATCAAACACTGGCGCTCCCCCTACTAATAATGTTTGATAAGTCCATTGCGGTGGTAATGGATACCTAACATATTGTGATTTTATATCTCCTTTATTTCTAATAGAAGAAGGGTAAACCGTTATTGTATTTCCACTTAAAACATAAGCAGGAAATTGTTTGTTAGGTGATGTTAAAGCTGAACTTGTTAAATAATATATTCTGTTTTGACTTACTCTTTCAACTTCAGCTATGTTATTAGCATCATAAATACTGTATGTATCGCCAACTGCTCCAAATATATCTGCTGACAAATCAATTGTGGTAGACAAACTAACTCCTGTTACAAATGCTTGAGATAAAGTTGTAGTGTTTATTACTAAACTTCCAATTGGAGGAGCAGGCACTGTAATTGTACCGTCCGAAAAACCAGGTACTCCCGAGTTTAATACACCTGCCGTGGAATCAACTAATTGATTTGTTGACACTGCGCTTACAGAACTTCCTGAATAATTTTGTGATGGCTCAGGACCAAAATTTCTTAATACAGGTGTTGCTGAATTTGTTAAACCTTGCTCAAACTTAGGATAAAAATATACTTTATTTATTAAATAATAATCAGAAGGTAATGAATAGGTATTTACGTTTACTTGTGTTAGAAAAAGTTCTTTAGAAAAAGAATCAATAACCTCAACTAATCCTTTTGTAATATCTGCATAACCCGTACCAGATTGACGTAAATTTTCTCTATTTATCCATTGATTATACTGATAAAAATAATCCTCAAACATATCCATCTGTGCTTGTTGAGCATACAGATTAAAATCTTGAGGAGATAAATAGCCATAATTATTTTTATTAAGTATACCTAATACTGTATTCCTAACATTATTTATCATTGCCATAAAACTAAGTTTTTATTCTTTACAAATATAACAAAAAAAAAGAGGTTACTTTTTTTGTAACCTCTCTTCTCATTTGTAAACAATCTTACTAAGCTATAGCATTTGTTAATGCAGTAATAGTAGTTTTTGCAGTTCCAGCAGCATTATCAGGGTATGTAGATCCCGAAGGCTCATACACAGGCTGTTGCCATGTTGTAGTTAAAGCAACTTCTAAAGAATCTTGTAAAAAGTCTCTCCAAGTTGTTGCGTTAGCCGCAATTGCATCTGTAGTAATAACACACTGTCTTCCGTAAGTTACTAATGTTCCCGCCGTTACAGCAGCAATATCATAAGTAGCTTGAACACTTACTGAGTCACCACCACCAGTACCGTCATTTGTCATTGCAGGTACAGTAGTAGCAGCTTGTACGCTTCCACTTGATGCAGCAGCAATGTCTCCGTAATGGATAGTTACTTGTGTTGCAGAATCTTGTGTGATATCCACAACATCCATTAATGGTATTAATTTATATCCACGAGCAACGTTAGCTGCACCTGATACAAAAAGTTTTAAATATTTATTCATAGGTAAAAATGTTAATGAATTATATAAAAGAGTCGTTCTTTTATTTTACACAAAAATACTTAAACTATATTGCTTTATTTAAGGCTGTTTTAAGAATCTTATACATAGCTATTCCCTCATCTGATTGCAAATATGATGCAACTACAAAATCTCTTTCAGTATTATGAGGAATAGTTAACATTAGTTTTTTATTATTTTTTAAATTATAATGTACTGCATTTCCTTTTTGAGTTAATATAGTAGAATGAAACATTTGTGCTATTTCATTCTCTAATTCTAACATAGGATCATTAACTAAGTCTTCAAAATCTTTTGGATTACTTTTTGCATATAACAGTATATCTCTTTTTAACTCTGGTGTAGTCATACGTTCTACCGCTACTCCCCACAAAGCTCTTGATACAGTAACTAATTTATCTATATTTAAGTTTTTAGCTAAAATTTGCGCTTCTAATTCTGCTTCAACATAAAACAGTTCATCTGACGCATCTTTTTCGTTATTTACTTCTTCAAATATCCCTCCGTTTTGCGGATGATAATGTAAAAACTCTTGTAATACTTGATTGTTTCTATGAACAGTTAGCATTCCGTCTTCAAAAACTATTGGTTCTAAAATAGCGTTTCCGTCTTGTTCGTCTTCGAATGGAGACTTTTGATTTCTTGCGTATCGCAATGGTCTGTTTGTTCCTTTTTCTTCGTCAAAATGCATTAAAGGAAAACGACTTGAGTGTCTTGAGGCTAACATATAAGATAATGGTGCTAAATTATTAGTAAGCCTATATACTTTTGAAGTATATGTTTTATTTTTTTTCATGATATTATTTTATTTAATTTAAATTTAAGTTAAAAAAAGGGAGGGAATTAACCCTCCCTTTCAATTGTTACTCCTTATGCATTGAATAAGAAGAAGTTGTTTGCACCTAAAGTACATACAGCTCTTTCAG